>Ga0256407_10000235_pt1 | contig 138635 bp, 132 predicted proteins | sample RumenRJG_04DNA_FD_193489 | JGI IMG/M metagenome (GOLD analysis project Ga0256407, IMG submission 193489) | Bovine rumen microbial communities from Lethbridge, Alberta, Canada - RJG_04 | ecosystem: Host-associated > Mammals > Digestive system > Stomach > Rumen | place: Canada: Alberta... | reverse complement strand
CACGTGCTGTGTAGTATGCCAGGCCCTCACTATAAGAATAACAGGAAATTAGAAAAATCGAAAGGCCAGAAGCTGTGTTTCATAACCACTTTGATGCCTTTCGAAGAAAGGCACATGTATAATAATGCAACAGGCCGATGTATTAGCGTCACTTCTTTTAAAAAAACATATTACAGTCACAACTGCCGAGTCTGCTACAGCTGGCATGATAGCTTCGCTTCTGGCGGACACTCCGGGCATGAGTGAGTGTATGAAAGAAGCCTTTGTGACTTACTCTGAGGAGACTAAGAAAAAGCGCCTCGGGGTAAAGCAGGAGACGCTTGACAAATACACGGTCTACAGCCATGAAGTCGCCGCAGAGATGGCAGAGGGAGCCAAGAGAGCTTCCGGAGCAGACCTGGCACTTTCAGTCACAGGAATAGCAGGACCGGGAGGCGGGACTAAAAGCCAGCCTGTAGGACTTACCTATATAGGAGCTGCCTTTAAAGACACCGTAGTCACGAGAAAATACATTTTTTCGGGAGACAGGGCTACAGTCAGAAGGAAGGCAGCGAGAATGGCACTGATGCTTGGTATCACTATGATCATAAACGAAAAGGAAAAGCCATGAGAGTTATAGCAGGAGTGGCGAGAAGTGTACCTCTTCAGGCACCTGAAGGGGAAGAAACACGCCCTACTACAGACAGAATAAAAGAGACACTCTTCAATATACTTCAGATGCAGGTTCCGGGTTGCCGGTTCTTAGACCTGTTCGCTGGGAGCGGACAGATGGGAATCGAGGCATTAAGCCGCGGAGCTCACCACGCAGTCCTTATAGACAGCGGAAAGGAGCCTGCTGAGATCATAAAAGCGAACCTGAACAAGACAAAGCTCGCCGACAAAGCTACTCTGATACAGAGACAGATACCGGCAGCACTTTTTCAGGCGAAGAGCGAAGGCCCATATGACATCATCTTTATGGATCCACCGTATTCGCTCCATGATGAGGCAGAGATACTTAAAGGAATCGATGAATACGATCTCCTAAATGATGGCGGAGTCATCATCATAGAGACATCAAAGGGCAGAGACCTGTCATTTATCGATGAAAGTATATACGAGGTAAGCAGAATAAAGACATACAAGACAAATCAGCATGTCTTTATAAATAAAAAATGAGAACAGCGATTTATCCCGGAAGTTTCGATCCGGTCACTTTCGGACATTTAGATATCATAAAGCGCTCAGCCAGCATGTTTGACAGGCTTGTGGTAGGCGTACTGAAGAACAGCGCAAAGAAATCACTTTTTACAATAGATGAGAGAGTGTCGATGATAAAGTCACTTACTAAGGACTATCCGAATGTCGAAGTGGCTTCATTTGACGGTCTGATGATCGATTACGCAAAGCAGATCGGAGCATCTGTCGTTATCAGAGGACTGCGTGCAGTGACTGATTTCGAGTATGAGCTTCAGATAGCTCAGACGAACAGGGTAGAGAGCCCGGAGATCGATACGGTTTTTCTTACTACCTCATTGAAATATTCGTATCTTTCGTCTACAATAGTAAAAGAGTTCGCTTCTTACGGCGGAGATATAAGTAAATTCGTACCTAAGGAAATCATTCCACTTATCATGGAGAAGTTCGGCAGGGAGGCTTAAATGGCTAGTGAGATAGAAGACATCATCGAGAATATCGAGAACTATATCGATAACTGCAAGACTACGATGTTCTCAAGTAATAAAATAACAGTCGACAGAGAAGAAATGGAGAGTCTCTTAGAGGAGCTTCGTACCCGCACTCCCGTCGAGATAAAACAGTATCAGAGACTCTTAAAGAACCAGAAGGCCATCATAGAAGATGCTAAAAAGCAGGCAGATGCCATTATCGCAGAAGCCAGGGCCAAGTCGAACGAGCTGATGAGCGAGAACCAGATCATGCAACAGGCTTATGCCAAAGCAAATGAAGTGGTGAACATAGCCCAGAAGGACGCTAACGACATCGTGACAAAGGCTACAGAGCAGGCAAATACGATCCAGATGTCTGCTATCGGCTACACTGATTCACTCTTAAAGAGTGTACAGGACGTGCTTTCAGCATCGATCACTACCACGTCTACGAGGATGAAGAACTATCTCGGAACTATGCAGGGCTATCTCGATACAGTAAATGCCAACCGCGCAGAGCTTGGAAAGGTATTAAATACTCCGGATACATCAGCGCCCGATCAGCCACAGGCTTCACAGTCTCAGAGCCCAGAGCAGCAGCCGGCAGCAGAGCAGGCACAGACAGCTGATGACAAGCAGTCAGAAGAAAATAAATAAAGGCAATACTGCCGCCCGGTTCAGGGCGGCTTATTTTTTTAGATCATGGAAAAAAAGAAGTTATTAGAAGGCATAAAGGCAGTCCTCTTCGACATGGACGGGACTCTCGTGGATTCGATGTGGATGTGGCCTCAGATAGATAGAGAGTTTCTCAACTCACGTGGCTTCGAAGTGCCGGCTGATCTGAAGGCAGATATAGACGGGCTGTCTATGTGGGACGATGCCATCTATTTCAAGAAAAGATTCGGCTTTAAAGACAGTGAGCAGGAACTCATAGATATCTGGAATCAGATGGCGCTTCACCACTATGAACATGACACACCGTTAAAGCCGGGCGCAAAGGAATTCCTTGAATACTTAAAGGACAGGGGCATTAAAAGAGGACTCGTGACGAGCAACTCGCTGGTGCTCTGCGAAGCTTCGCTTAAAGCAAACGGAGTCTACGATGACTTTGACACTTTTGTGACATCTGAAGATGTAAAGCACGGAAAACCAGATCCTGAAGGGTATCTGATCGCAGCCAGAGAGCTTGGCGCAAATCCTTCCGAATGTCTCGTGACAGAAGACTTACCTGCCGGGATCACGGCAGCAAGGAGAGCCGGGATGAGAGTCATTTCTGTAAGGGATAAGTACTCGGAAGCAGACGAGCCTTTAAAGAAAAAAATATCCGATGCCATGATAAGCGACTACAGGGAGCTTACCCTATGAAAGAGTTTAAAGTCACGGACGGAAATGAAAAGGAGCGGCTCAACAAATACCTGGCCCATATCCTTCCGAACGCCTCTATGGGATTCATCTACAAAATGCTTCGTAAGAAAAATATCATCCTGAACGGGAAAAAGGCTTCAGGAAATGAACTTCTTAAAGCTGGAGACGAAGTGCGGATATTTTTTTCAGATGAGACTTTTGAGAAGTTTTCTGCAAAAGATGATTTGCCGGAAATTAGTTCTAACCTTCTGAAGATTCTATATGAGGATACTGATATCATCGCCGTACACAAGCCAGCAGGTCTTTTATCCCAATCAGACAAAAAAGGAGGAGACTGCGTTAATGCACGTATCCTGTCATACCTTTCAGCGAACGGTAAAATGCCTTCTGACTTTACGCCGTCTATCGTAAACCGCCTGGACAGAAATACCAGTGGCATAGTCCTTGCAGGAAAGACATACAAAGGCAGCCGCTTTTTATCGGACGCTATTCAGAGCAGGGACGTAGTGAAGACATATTACTGCATTGCTGACGGTCACCTTGAAAAGACAGGACTCTACAGGGCCTGGCACCACCAGAACGCTGATAATACAGTGACAGTCTCTGATACAAAGCGCGAGGGAGATAAAGAAGCTGTGACAGAATTTTTCCCGGAGAAGTATTCGGGAAAGCATACCTTGGTCAGGGTCATCCTCCATACTGGCAGGAAGCATCAGATAAGGGCTGCGCTTAAGCATCTCGGACATCCGGTTACTGGTGATCCAAAGTACGGAAAAGGGCATGAGAAGCATATGTACCTGCACGCCTTTTCAGTAGAGATACCTGGCATTGGAAAAATAGAAGACCCCGTTCCTGAGTATTTCGGGAGGTTTTTAGATGCCGACATTTAATTCCAGAGGGCTCAGAGGTTCATTCCTTGAGGAATGCATAAATCACACGAACGACATACTAAGACAGGATGGACTTGCGCTGATCCAGAAGGTTCCTACGCCGATAACTCCTATTGACATAGAAAAAGAGACCCGCCACATAACTCTTGCCTACTTCGATAAAAAAAGTACGGTCGACTACATAGGCGCAGTGCAGGGAATCCCGGTCTGCTTCGATGCTAAGGAGTGTAATGAGGACACCTTCCCGATGCACAATATCCATGAGCACCAGATGACCTTCATGGAAGACTTCGAAAAGCAGGATGGAATAGCCTTTTTCCTGATCTATTTCAAAACTCATGACAGGTATTACTATCTGAGATTCGAGGAGGCTCTTAAATTCTGGAACAGAAGCAGGAGCGGAGGAAGGAAAAGTCTTCGCATAGAAGAGTTAGATCAGGATTTTTTCTTTGATTCATCAAATGGGTATTTTCTGCCGTATCTCGACATGATCAATAAGGACCTTGACAGAAGAGATGCGTAAGTATATAATCTCATTTAGTTTGTTAATACGTTACTAAAGTAAAGCGATAAAGGAGAAAAGATGAACAGTCTCTTACACACACCGGAAGGCGTCAGAGATATATTAGGAGACGAGTGCCAGAGAAAGACCTATGTCAAGAATGCTCTGACCTCGCTTCTGTTTTCATACGGCTACGACCAGATCGAGACACCGTGCTTTGAGTTTTTAGATACCTACAGTGAATCCCTGGGTTCCACTTCAGAAAAGGATCTGTTCAGATTCTTTGACAGAGATGGGAATACTCTTGCCCTTAGGCCTGATTTCACCCCGTCTGTTGCCAGAGTCTCAGCCAGGTATTTTTCAGATACGAAAGAAACACTCCGTCTCTGCTACGAGGGAAAGGTCTTTCAGAATCACCATTCTCTCCGAGGCGAGATGAGTGAGCAGACACAGGTAGGCGCAGAGCTTATCGGGGATTCATCGATCGATTCAGATGCAGAAGTTATCTCCCTTATAGTAAATGGCTTTCTATCGTGCGGACTTAAGGACTTTCAGATAAGCATAGGACATGCTGATATCTTTAACGGACTTATAGAGGCAGCCGGTTTTTCTGATGAAGAGGAACAGGACGTTCACGACTTCGTCTCGAATAAAAACTTCTTCGGCCTCGATGAGTACCTGTCGCATAAGCAGATAGATAAGAATCTGATAAGTCTGTTCGGACTTTTATCAAAGATATTCATGACACCGGATGAGTGGAAAGACTCACTCGAGCAGGCAAAAAATTATCCGAAGATCCTCGGAGCTCTGACGCATCTGTATCGGATGAATGAGCTTTTAAGCGCATACGGAGTTGAGGACTATGTAGGCTTCGATCTGGGACTGGTAAGAAGCCTCAAGTACTATACCGGGATCATTTTTTCTGGATATACCTTCGGAAGCGGAAAGCCCATAGTCACCGGAGGCCGCTACGATAACCTCTTAGGACACTTCGGAGCGGACAGACCGGCCATAGGATTTGCCTTTCTTATAAACGAGCTGATGCTTGCGATAGACAGGCAGGGAATAGAGCTTCCTGTCGAGAATGCGAAGATACTCCTCCTCTATCCGAAGGATCAGGTAAAGGAAGCCATAAAGAAGGCTGATTCACTTAGAAAAGCCGGAAACAGGGTTCTCCTTCATTCTTATAATGACAGAGATCACCACGACAGACTTTGCGTTAAGTATGCATCTTATACTATAATGGAGACAGGAGGCGAAAGATGAGCAGCACAGACGAAATGATCACTGTAGCCCTTGGAAAAGGCCGCCTGGCCAAAAAAGCCATGGCTCTGTTTGACAATATAGGCTTAGGAGTCGAAGAGATACACGATCCTGATACGAGAAAACTCATTTTTACAAATGAGAAAGAAAATATCCGTTACTTCCTGTCGAAGGGACCAGACGTGCCGACCTATGTGGAGTACGGCTCGGCTGATATCGGAATAGTCGGCGAAGACACGATCCTCGAAGAAAACCGGAATATCTACGAGGTCCTGGACTTAGGCTTTGGTAAATGCCGGATGTGCATCGCAGGGCCTGAGAGCGCAAAGAAGCTCTTAGATTCGTCGCATTTTATCAGGGTGGCGACGAAGTACCCGAGGATAGCTAAGAACTATTTTTACAATCAGAAGCATCAGACAGTAGAGATCATAAAATTAAACGGTTCTATCGAATTAGCTCCGATAGTTGGCCTTTCAGAGGTCATTTGTGATATAGTAGAGACAGGCAGTACCTTAAAAGAAAACGGACTCGTCGTCTTAGAAGAGGTCGTACCGCTTTCAGCAAGGGTTGTCGTAAATCAGGTCTCTATGAAGATGAAAAATAAACGGATCACAGAGATAGTAAACGCACTGCAGGAGGAAATAAAAGCGTAATGGAAATAGAAAAGCTTAACGAAGAAAACATCAAGACGCTGCTCACAAAGCTGTTAAAGAGAAGTCCTATAAGCTACGGAAAATACGAGGCATCAGTAAACGAGATCATCGGAAATGTCCGTGAGAACGGCGACAAGGCTGTTTTTGAACTCGAGAAAAAATTCGACAAGGTAGATCTGACACCGCAGAATATCCGCGTCACAAAAGAAGAGATAGACGAAGCCTACTCTAAGGTCGATGAAAAGCTTCTTACAGTAATAAGGAAGTCCCTTAAGAATATCCGCGCTTTTCACGAGAAGCAGAAGCAGAACAGCTGGTTTACTACAGACGAGAAGGGCATTTTCTTAGGACAGAAGGTAACTCCTATAGCTATCGCCGGAGTGTACGTACCTGGCGGAAAGGCAGTTTATCCATCATCAGTCCTTATGAATATAGTGCCTGCAAAAGTGGCCGGAGTACCTAGAATCGTCATGTGCACCCCTCCAGGACCTGATGGAAAGGTATATCCTTCGACTCTCGTAGCAGCAAATGAGGCAGGAGCCGACGAGATCTACAAGGTCGGCGGAGCTCAGGCCATCGCTGCTATGGCTTTTGGAACAGAGTCAGTTCCTAAAGTAGATAAGATCGTAGGACCTGGAAATATCTACGTAGCTTTAGCCAAAAAGGCTGTATTCGGCTACGTGAGTATCGATTCGATCGCAGGACCTTCTGAGATCCTTGTCCTGGCAGATGAGACAGCAAACGCTCACTTCGTGGCAGCAGACCTTCTTTCTCAGGCTGAGCACGATGAAATGGCATCTGCTATCCTTATCACGACTAGCAAGAAGCTGGCCGAAGACGTAGATAAGGAAATTCAGGGATATCTGCCGAAGCTCTCAAGAGAAGAGATAATCAGGAAGTCACTTGATAACTACGGACATCTCTTCGTTGCCGATTCGAAGGAAGATGCTATCGCAGCCGTAAACCAGATAGCTTCAGAGCACCTTGAGATAGTGACAGCCGATCCGTTCCTCGATATGACAAAGATAAAAAATGCTGGAGCCATTTTCCTCGGAACCTGGTCATCAGAGCCTTTAGGAGACTACTTCGCAGGACCTAACCACGTGCTGCCTACAAACGGAACAGCAAAGTTCTTCTCGGCTCTCTGCGTAGATGATTTCATTAAGAAGTCAAGTGTGATATCATACAGTGAGGAAGCCTTAAAGGAGATAGCTTCTGACATAGAAGACTTCGCCGAGTGCGAGAAACTTACCGCACACGCTAATTCTATCAGGGTTCGTTTCGACGCCGAAAGCACAGAGACGAAGTCGAGCGTTAGCGTTGACTGAATCCTGTGCGAGGCGGTTCTCTGAGATTGGTGAGAACGAGTGAAACGAAGTTCGAACTTAGCGAAGAGAACTTCTTTAGAAGGAGTATTATGAACAGAACTGCTACTGTAAAGAGAAAAACAAAAGAAACTGACATAGAAGTGACCATCGATCTCGATGGAACCGGACAGTATTTCGTAGATACTGGCATCGGCTTTTTTGACCATATGCTTTCTGGATTCGCGAGACACGGATTTTTTGACCTGACACTTAAGTGCACAGGAGACCTCTATGTCGACTGCCATCACACGATCGAAGACTGCGGCATAGCCTTGGGTGAGGCTATAAAGCAGGCTCTTGGAGACAAGGCAGGGATCGTCAGATTCGGAAGCAGCCTGCTGCCTATGGATGAGACTCTCGTCAGATGTGTCATTGACTTGAGCGGAAGACCGTATCTCGTATTTAATGAGGAGTTTAAGAACGACAGGGTCGGGGATTTTGACACGGAGATGGTAAAGGAATTTTTCTACGCTGTTTCATATTCGTCGATGATGACCCTTCATATAGACGAGCTTCATGGTGAGAACTCGCATCATATCATAGAGGCTACCTTCAAGGCATTTGGACGTGCTCTTAAGGAAGCAGTTTCTAAGGATGAAAAAATAAAAGGAGTGTTATCAACTAAAGGGAGTCTGTAATGGAACACAAGAATATAGTAGCTACTATCTATATAAAAAACGGCAAGGCTGTAAAGAGTCCGGATGACTTATCAGATCCGCGGGACGTGATGCAGCTTGCGAACGGTTATAATGACAGCGGAGTAGATAAGATTTTTCTTATAGACTTATCAGACGATGAAGCCGAGCATATGACAAATATGATGGCTATCAGGAACATAAACCGTTCTATCGACGTAAAGACTGCTGGCGGAGGAAATATCAAGCGATTAGATGACATCAAGCTGTTCTTCTATGCTGGCTGTCTTGAGGTCATTTTAAACGGCGGGAAGCCTGAGACGATAGATCTCGTAAAAGAGGCTGCCATCCGTTTTGGAAACGATAGGATTCTGGTCTCAGTCGACAATGTAAACTTCGCTTTTAAGACCCGTGACTATATAAAGGACTGTGTGCATGAGCTTGTCCTTATGAGTCCGGAGCTTGCCAGCGGCATAGAGAATATCACGAGTATCCCATATATCCTGCGCCAGGATGAATACGATCTGGACAAGATCACAGAGCTTATGAAGTCAGAGTCGATCCGTGGTATCTATGGAGACTTTATCGACAGTGATAATACTGATATCATGCAGCTTAAGTCGACTCTTTCCGATCGCGGCATCCTGATGGATAACTTCGAACCGAAGCTCCACTGGGAGGACTTAAAGACTAACAGTGACGGACTGGTCCCTGTCATCGCTCAGGACTACCAGACCGGGCAGGTTTATATGCTTGCCTACATGAATGAAGAGGCATTTAACACGACTATCCGCATTGGAAAAATGACCTACTGGAGCCGGTCTCGTCAGGAACTCTGGACAAAGGGTCTTACCTCAGGTCACATCCAGTATGTAAAGAGCCTTACGGCGGACTGTGACTATGATACGATCCTTGCTAAGATAAGCCAGGTCGGAGGCATAGCCTGTCACACCGGAGCACCATCGTGCTTCTTTAATAACATCATCCAGAAGGAGTATGTCGACCGTTCCCCTAGGAAGATCTTCGAGAATACTTTAAAGGAGATCATAAAGGAAAGAAATGAGGACTCAGCAGTAAAGGAGATCTTCGACCAGGGAATCGATGAGATCCTTAGAAAAATCGGAGAAGAGACTTCAGAAGTCATTATCGCAGGAAAGGATTCGAATAAGTCAGAGATAGTTCACGAGATCACTGACCTGATCTACAATCTGATGTTTTTGATGAGTGATAATGAGATCAGCTGGGATGATATAACCACAGAATTAGCAACCAGATAATATGAGACAGTTAGCTTTAACAGACGATATCCTGATGCAGATCGAAGAGCCTGGCAGGTATATCGGAAATGAAATAAACAGTATCGTAAAAGACAAGTCGCAGGTCGCCCTGCGATTTGCCTTTTGTTTTCCAGACGTATATGAGATAGGAATGAGCCATCTGGGAATCCAGATCCTCTATGAGATGTTCAATCGCAGAAGCGACGTCTGGTGCGAGAGAGTCTATTCGCCGTGGCCGGATCTCTCTGAGATAATGAAGGAGAGAAATATCCCTCTTTTTGCGCTGGAATCACAGGATCCGATAAAAGACTTTGACTTCTTAGGCATAACACTCCAGTATGAGATGTGCTATACGAATATCCTGCAGGTATTAGATCTGTCGGGGATTCCTTTTCATGCCACAGAGCGTACAGACGATGATCCTCTCGTCATAGGCGGTGGACCGTGTGCGTATAACCCGGAGCCTATAGCCCCGTTTTTCGACCTATTTTATATAGGTGAAGGAGAAAATGAGTACAACCGGCTCTTTGATCTGTATATCCAGATGAAAAAAGACGGTTCGTACTCGAGAAGAGCCTTTCTGCGTAAAGCCGCAGAAATCCCTGGGATCTATGTACCGGAGTTTTACCAGACAGAGTATAACACTGATGGTACGATAAAGAGTTTCCACCCGACAGAGGAGAGAATCCCATCTGTGATAAGGCGCCAGGTAGATACAGATATGGACGATGCTCCGTATCCATCAAAGCCTATAATACCTTATGTAAGAGCCACTCAGGACAGGGTAGTCCTCGAGGTGATGCGTGGCTGCATCAGAGGCTGCCGGTTCTGTCAGGCCGGAATGGTATACCGCCCATGCCGGCAGAAATCTATCGACGTACTGAAAAAATACGCCGTAGAAATGCTTGAAAATACTGGCTACGATGAGATTTCATTAAGTTCTCTTTCTACGAGTGACTATGAAAAGCTACCGGAATTTATCGATTTTCTTATAGAAGAATGCGAGAAGAGAAAGATAAATATCACTCTGCCTTCACTGCGTATAGATGCTTTTTCACTTGACGTCATGAGCAAGGTCCAGGATATAAAAAAGAGCTCGCTGACCTTTGCTCCGGAGGCCGGAAGCCAGAGGATGAGAGATGTCATAAATAAGGGACTTACTGTAGACGACATAATGAACGGAGCCAGGGAAGCCTTCCTCGGAGGCTGGAAGAAGGTGAAGCTCTACTTTATGCTTGGCCTTCCGACAGAGACGGAAGAGGATATGGAGGCTATTCCAGACTTAGCACAGGACATAGCGCATCTCTATTATGATACGCTTCCGGATAAAGCTACGAGAGGCGGCAGATGTCAGATCACTATATCGACATCTTTCTTTGTGCCGAAGCCTTTTACACCTTTCCAGTGGGCGAGGATGTATCCGCCGGAGGAGTATCTGCGCAGGGCTTCTGTGGTAAATCACAGGATGAAGGATGAGCCCAACCACAAGTGCCTGTCGTATCAGTGGCACGAGGCAAAGACTACAGTGCTCGAGGGCATTTTTGCGAGGGGAGACAGAAGAGTGGCTAGTGTCATAGAATATGCCTATACTCACGGCTGTTACTTCGATGCCTGGAACGAGTATTTCAAGCCTGAAGTCTGGGACGAGGCTTTTAGCACCTGCGGAGTGGACCCGGATTTTTATACGATGAGAGAGCGTGACATATCGGAAATTCTGCCATGGGATTTCATAGATACCGGGATCACCAGACGTTTCCTGGAAAACGAGTGGAAGCGGGCTGTGACAGATCAGGCTGTCACACCGAACTGCCGTGAGAAGTGCTCGGGGTGTGGCTGCACACAGTTTAAGACAGGAGTATGCGTTAGATAGAATGGATATAAGAGTACGTTTTAGCAAATACGGCCCGATAAAATATGTCGGACATTTAGACCTTATGAGATATTTTCAGAAGGCTTTGCGGAGGAGCAATCTTTCGGTATCTTTTTCAAAGGGATTTTCACCTCATCCTATAATGTCTTTTGCCTCACCGCTCGGAGTCGGAATCACGAGTGAGGGTGAATACATGGATTTTTCTCTTGATGAGAATATCACACCTGAAGAGATAAAGGATGCGCTTAATGAACAAATGGCAGACGGAGTAGAGATACTGTCCGCGACAGAGAGACAGTCTACAAAGAAGGCTATGGCTGAACTGCAGGGAGCTTCATATCTAGTGTATTTTAAGAGAACCGATGCGTCATTTACGCCAGATACAGCGGCTCTAAGAAAAGCGGTTGATGATAAGGTAAAAAACGCTTCTTCTTTAGTCGTCACCAAAAAGACAAAGAAGAGCGAAAGAAAAGTCGACCTGCTCCCGCTGATCTATGAGATGGAAGTGCTTGAAAGATTTCCGGAGGATAAGCGGGATCACTATATACCGGACTGGCGGCATAACGGATTTCTGCTCTCAGAAAATGATCCGGCTTTCTACATGAAGGTCTGTGCCAGAAGTTCAGATAACTTAAAACCAGAGCTTCTGATGAACGCGGTTTTTAACACAGCCGGAACTGAAGACTTATTTACGATAGGAATCCACAGGCTAGATATGTTCGCGCAGGCTGAAGGCGGAAGTCTTATACCTCTGGGAGATGCGTCATGACAGAGTGTTTTTTAGTCTACGACCATTATCTGATACATGACCGGGACTTCATGGTCCTTGCCTGTTTCAGGCAAAATGACCGGAAGCTTCTCTATATCAGGTACTCTGACGCAGAAAAGACTTCTATCGTCGGGAATGTATACGCTGCCAGGATTGAAAAAAAAGTGTCCGGAGTCGGCTTATTTCTGGTGATCCCTGGAGACATTCATGTATTTGTAAGAGAAAAGAACTGTCACGATCCTTTTTATATAAAAAGGCAGAGTGCCAGAAAAGAACTCTGTGAAGGCGACCTGGTGTTAGTCCAGATAGAAAAGGATTCCATCAAGACAAAGGAACCGGAAGGCACATTTACAGTTTCCATAAAGACGCCGGATTTTCTGATCACGAGACCAGGGAATGGCATTCATTTTTCAAAGAAACTCTCAGCGGTAAAGAAAGAGGAGTTTTCAAGGCTGGCAGCCGATGACTGTGCTCTTCTTATAAGGACAGCAGCCTCTGAAAAAAACGCAGAGGAGCTTTCTTCTGAGATAAAAAACGCAGAAAAAAAGCTTTCAGACATTTTTTCAGAAGGGAAAAATCATACCGGACCGGCTCTCGTCGCAGAAAATGATGATCTCTTAAACAGGCTTCTTACATCATTTCCGTTTGCAGCAAATGACCTGACTGTTACGGAGATAAAGACAAGCAACAGAGTGCTCTTTGAGAGGCTCGGAGACTATGGCAGCCTCTACACTGACGAGGGACTTTCGCTATTAGACCTATACCGGATCAGAACTGTGACTGAGAATCTGCTTAAGAAGACTGTCTGGCTTAAAAGCGGCTCAAATATAGTTATAGAGCAGACCGAAGCGCTTACCGTAATAGATGTAAACAGCGCGAAGTCTAAAAAGTCCTCTCCTGTTACAGTGAACAGAGAGGCGGCAGAAGCCATAATGGACCAGATAAGGCTCAGGAATATTTCAGGCATTATAGTCATAGATTTTATGAAGATGCATTCAGAGGATGAGAGGCATCAGATCATATCCCTTATGAAGACGCTCGGAAAAGCAGACTTTGCCAGGATAACGGTCGAAGACTTCACAAAGCTCGGTCTTCTTGAGATGACTAGAGAGAAAATTTTCCCATCGGTAAGTCAGACCTTGACAGGGCATCTGAATTATGGTAATATAGCAAACGTTGACGCCCAGTGAGGTAGGTGAAGTCTGTCACAATGGCAGCACCGAATCTGGCGGAGGGAACAAATAGTTTCATTAGTACAGGAGGTTTAGAATGTACGCAGTTATCGCAACAGGTGGAAAGCAGTATAAGGTTTCCGAAGGAGACGTTATCAGAGTCGAGAAGCTCGGAAAGAACGAGGGAGACAAGGTATCATTTGATCAGGTTCTTCTCGTTGGCGGAGATGAGACAAAGGTCGGAAATCCTACAGTAAGCGGAGCTTCTGTTGATGCTTCAGTAGTAAAGGAAGCCAGAGCAAAGAAGGTCATCGTTTACAAGTATAAGCCAAAGACAGGCTATCATAAGAAGAACGGACATCGTCAGTCTTACACAGAGGTAAAGATCGAGAAGATCAACGCTTAATGATCCGCGTCACTGTCATAGAGAACGGCGATACATATAAAAGCATTGAATCGAAAGGGCACGCAGATTTTTCTGCTTTTGGGAAAGACATCGTGTGTGCGGCAGCTTCAGTCCTTATCATAAATACCTTAAACGGCATAGACCAGTTTTCTGATACGGAAATGTATGTGACGTCAGAGGAAAGCGGCTATCTGAAAGCAGTATTTCCAGATGGGTGCGATGAGAAGGCACAGGTGCTTCTGGATTCGATGGTTTTAGGACTTACACAGATAGAAAAACAGTACGGAAAGAGATATCTTTCCATAGATATTCAGGAGGAATAATATGTTAGAGTTAAATCTTCAGTTTTTCGCTCATAAAAAGGGAATGGGATCAACCAAGAACGGTCGTGATTCTGAGTCAAAGAGATTAGGCGCCAAGAGAGCTGACGGACAGTTCGTTAAGGCTGGAAATATCATCTACAGACAGCGTGGAACCAGGATCCATCCGGGAACAAATGTTATGAAGGGTGGAGACGATACTCTCTTCGCTACACAGGACGGTATCCTTCGTTTCGAGCGTAAGGGCAGAGACAAGAAGGTAGCAAGCGTTTACCCTGTAGCAGAGTAATCTATCATTTTGACCACAGAGCCTGATCCTGCTTTTTATAGTGAGATCAGGCTTTTTCTTTTAGTAGGAGGGATTTTTATGTTTGCAGACCGTGCAAGGATAATCATTCAGTCAGGGAAGGGCGGAAACGGTCATATCAGTTTCAGGCGTGAGAAATACGTTCCGGCCGGCGGACCTGACGGGGGAGACGGAGGTCGCGGCGGAGACATTATTTTTGAAGTATCGGATCAGGTGAATAACCTGTCTGACTACAGGATGAGAAGAAAATTCGCTGCCACTAACGGTGAAGAAGGCGGAAAGAAGAAATGTCACGGCAAGGACGGACAGGACTTAGTCCTCAAGGTCCCGGCTGGAACTGTGATAAAGGAAGCCCAGACCGGTCAGGTCATCTGTGACATGAGCGGAGATAATAAGCGGGTCGTGATCTTAAAGGGCGGCAAGGGCGGCCTCGGCAATATGCACTTTGCTACCTCTACGATGCAGGCTCCGAAATACGCAAAGCCGGGCGGAGAGGCAAAGAGCCTCGAAGTGATCCTTGAGCTTAAGCTGTTAGCAGACGTGGGACTGGTAGGATACCCGAACGCCGGAAAGTCGACACTTCTTTCAAGACTCTCAAACGCAAAGCCTGAGATAGCAAACTACCCGTTTACTACGCTAAATCCGATTCTCGGGGTAGTAGACCTTCCTGGCGGAGGCAGCTTTGTGATGGCCGATATACCTGGTATCATCGAGGGCGCTTCGGAGGGAGTAGGCTTGGGCCTTGAATTTCTGCGACACATAGAGAGATGTAAGGTCTTAGTACATATGGTGGATATCTCGGGAGTCGAGAGAGAAGACCCTATAGAAGACATAAAGGCTATAAATCTTGAGCTTGCCACCTATAACAAAAAGCTTCTCGACAAGCCTATCATCATAGCATGTAACAAAGCAGATACCAGACCTGACGATGCAGAGGATATAAGAAAAAGGGTCGAAGACACTTTTCACAGGAAGACCTTCCTGATCTCCGCGGTTTCAGGACAGGGCGTAAAGGAGCTATTAGGCGAGATAGTAAAAGAATTAGACGAGTACAAGGACGAGACTGTCGTTTACGAGTCGAACTTCAACCCCGATGAATTTTTCAAGGAGGACGATTCTTTTACGGTCGAGCTGAACAGTGACGGAGAATACGAAGTCACAGGCCCGAAGGTCGAGAAGATGCTCGGATTTACGAATCTCGACTCAGAGAAGGGCTTTGCGTTCTTCCAGAAGTTCTTAAAGGAACAGGGAATCCTTAAAAAGCTCGAGGACATGGGAATCCAGGACGGAGATACCGTAAAGGTCTATGACCTGGAGTTTGAGTATTATAAATGATCACGGAGTAGGTTTATGAGTTTGGAATTAAAAAATAAACAGAGAGCTTATCTGTCAGGTCTTGCCGCAAAGATTCAGCCTATTTTTCAGGTAGGAAAAAGTGATGTGACTCCTGAGATAGTCGACGCTATAGACGAAGCTCTCGAGAAAAGAGAGCTGATAAAGGTCTCAGTATTAAAGAACTGTATGGATACACCGGCGAATGTAGCAGATACGCTCGCTGGCAGGACTAAGTCCAATGTCGTTCGTGTGATCGGAAGAAAAATAGTTCTCTACAGACCGGCTAAAAAGCCTGTCATCGAGCTGCCGAAATGAAAATCGGTATCTTAGGAGGAACTTTTAACCCGATCCACAACGGTCATCTGTATATAGCAGCAGAGGCTTACAGGCAGCTGGGACTTGATACTGTCTGGATCATGCCAGACGGGATCCCGCCGCACAAGGGACTTGAAAGCAATGTCACGAGATTCGAGAGGATCGAGATGTGCGAGGCAGCGGTAAAGTCGATCCCGTACATGAAAGTATCTGATACGGAGATTAGATCTGACGGACGAAGCTACAGCTATCTGACTCTTACCAGGCTTAAGGAGATGCATCCGGACGATGAGCTTTTTTTCATCATAGGAGAAGATTCTCTCGACATGTTCTCATCGTGGGTTCATCCGGAGATCATAGCAAAAGCTGTTACTCTGGCTGTGGCGGTAAGGCACGATGACGATGTAGTAAGAGATACTTTATCTATGTGCAGTCAGCTTAAAGCACAGTTCGGCGCCAGGATAGAGCTTTTAGAGACTGAGTATATGGATATCTCTTCATCTGAGATCAGGGACCTGCTCTCTGGCGGTATCTATCCAGGCAGCTTAGGGAAACTGAAGCTTTCTCTTCCAGCGCCTGTGCTTAAGTATATAGCTGATCACAGACTCTACGGATGCATGAAAGGAAAGAAGATGTCACCAAAAGAAGACATTAAACCAAGTGATTTTCCGAAGATAAAACAGGACATAGAAAAGAAGCTTGAAAAGAAGCTGAAGCCTTCGAGATACACACATACTATAGGTGTGGCATATACCGCAGCCTCTCTTGCGATGGCGCACGGTTATCCTATGGATGTGGCTTTTATCGCAGGGCTTTTGCATGACTGTGCCAAGTACATGTCGCCTGATGAGCTTTTGGATTTCTGCCAGAAGAAAAAAATAGACATCACTACGGCAGAAAAAAGGAGTCCGCAGCTTCTTCATGCAAAGGCTGGAGCATATCTCGCTAAGCATGAGTATGGCATAGAAGACGAGGAGATCCTCCATGCGATAACAGTCCATACTACAGGAATGCCGGGTATGAGTCTCCTGGACGAGATACTTTTTACGGCTGACTATATAGAGCCGAACCGTGACAAGGCAAAGCGTCTTACGGAGATAAGGCAGGCAGCGTTTAAGGACTTCCATCTGGCCATACAGATGATCCTTTCAGATACAATAGACTATCTGAAAGAGACTGGAAAAGACATAGACGAAACAACATACAGGACTTATGAGTATTATAAGGAGCAGTAGAAATGGCAGAAACACTTGATATAGTAAAGGATATTAAAAAAATCCTTGAGGATAAAAAGGGAGAGGACATCGATGTGCTTGACATTTCGGAGGTAAGTGTTATAGCTGATTATTTCGTGGTAGCAAGTGCCGCAAATCTACCACAGCTAAATGCGATGAAAGACGAGCTGGAGGAAAGACTGTATAAGGACTACCATCTGGACCCGAAGGACGTCGAGGGCAACAGGAACTCTACCTGGATCCTCCTGGACTATGGTGACATCATAATCCATCTGTTCACCCGCGAAGACAGGGCATTCTATAACCTCGAGCGCATCTGGAAAGACGGTAAAAAGGTAGAGATTTAATAAAAAATACATAGCGTTTGGAGATGCTTCTGTGATATACTTTTAACTAAGTATGTGACGGAAGTATTTTTGTATGGAAAGGAAAAAGTAATGGAGAAATCAAAGGTTTATTTTACCGACTTCAGAACGCAGCTTGACGTACCTCTCACGAAGAAGCTACAGAAACTCATCCGCAAGGCCGGCATCGGCGATATCGACATGAACGGAAAGTTCGTTGCGATAAAAATGCACTTCGGTGAGCTTGGAAATCTCGCCTATCTGCGCCCGAACTACGCAAAGGCCGTGGCTGATGTCGTAAAGGAGCAGGGTGGACTGCCGTTCCTTACAGACTGTAACACCCTCTACCCTGGAAGCCGTAAACACGCCTTAGAGCACTTAGACTGCGCGAATATCAATGGATTTAACCCGACTACCACGGGATGCCAGATCATCATCGGTGATGGTCTCCGTGGTACAGATGACATAGAAGTACCAGTGCACAACGGCGAGTACTGTAAGACTGCCTTTATAGGCCGTGCCGTCATGGATGCAGATATAGTTATTTCTTTAACACACTTCAAAGGCCATGAGCAGGCAGGCTTCGGCGGCTGCATCAAGAATATCGGTATGGGCTGCGGTTCCCGTGCCGGCAAAATGCAGCAGCACCAGAGCGGACATCCTCATGTGATTGAGGAGAAGTGCCGAGGCTGTCAGAGATGCGCGAAGGAATGCGGCTCTGACGCTATAAAGTATCTGGATAAAGAAGTAGACGGCAGAAAAGTAAAGAAGGCTTTCATAGACCCTGAGATCTGTAAAGGCTGTGGACGCTGTATCGGCGCCTGCGCTTTCGATGCCATAGAGAATGATAACTGGGATGCTCCGGCGCTCCTTGGGCGCCGTATGGCTGAATACACTCAGGCTGTCTGCTACGGAAGACCGTGCTTCCATATCAGCCTGATCACTGATGTATCGCCTAACTGCGACTGCCACGGCGAGAACGATGCTCCGATCCTTCCTGATATAGGAATGCTCGCTTCATTCGACCCGGTAGCTATCGACCAGGCCTGTGTTGACCTCTGTGAGAAGGCTACACCTATCAGGAATTCTCAGCTCGGCGATAATATGGCAAGCCCTGATTTCCACGATCACGGCGATGTATGGCTTAACAGCAACCCGAACACTGCCTGGAAGGAAACTCTTGAGCAGGGCGAAAAGATCGGTCTTGGAAGCAGAGAATACGAACTCATAACTATGAAATAAACAGTAGATGGCAAGGTGCAGATCGCCTGTCCCCGCTGCCACACAGCTTTCAACAGACGTAAATGAAAAAGCCTCCCCAAACGGGGAGGTCTTTTAGTATCAGTGTCTGTAATTATAGAGGCGGAGAACGCCAAATACTTTTCCCAAGATCTGGCAATCAGGTACGATGATCGGATCCATAGTGTCGTTCTCAGGCTGAAGTCTTATATGATCCTTCTCTTTGTAGAAGGTCTTCACTGTAGCTGAATCATCGACCAAGGCAACTACCATGTCTCCGTTCTCGGCTGTAGAGCATCTCTCTACCATGATAGTGTCACCATCGAGGATTCCGGCGTTTATCATCGATTCACCCTTTACCCTCAGCATGAATGATTCCTTGTTCGGGACGTATTCAGCCGGGATAGGGAAGTATGCTTCGATATTCGAGACGGCGAGAAGCGGCTGGCCAGCAGCTACTGTTCCGATGACAGGGATATTCGTCATCTCTGTACGGGTGAGGTTGAAATTATCATCGAGGATCTCTATGGCGCGTGGCTTAGTAGGATCTCTTCTGATATATCCGTTCTTCTCAAGGGTGTTCAGGTGTGAGAAGACTGAAGAAGTGGAGCGGAGATTTACTGCTTCGCAAATCTCCCTGACTGATGGCGGGTAGCCTTTGTTTATGATCTCGTTCTTTATGAACTCAAGGATTTCCTGCTGCTTCGCAGTGATTTTTCCGTAACTCATAATGACCTCCGTATGCGTTTAAGTATCGCGGGTTATTTCTTAAATTTTAATTATTATACCATATCGAACATAAGATTTCAAACACTTTTTCGAAAAATCTGTTTGCTTTTCACTGATTGTCAACTACGCCTCGACTTTAGTCGGGGCGTAGTTGACTAGCGTTAAAAGTAACAGGTCCGGAAAGGACCATTTTTCGAAGTACACGAAGAGAATTACTAAAAAAAGCCGGCGGGTCTTAGACCCAGCCGGTTATTTTTTGTCAATGGTCTTTTTATCAGCCTTGTAGATACACCTTACTTCGCCAAGGAATTCATGCTGGCGCTTTTCACTCAGCTTTCTGAAGTATCCGAGCATTTCATTTTCGGTAGGCGACTGTTTCCCTTTATAGATATAGGTGTACTCGGTCTTTCCGAACAGGTAGTCAAGGCTCACATCGAAAAAATTGCTTATCGCAAGAAGAGTGGCCATATCCGGATGATGGTTTCCGGCCAGATACCCGCTTACAGAACTGGGAGATACGCCAATGGCATCGGCTAAGTCCTGCTTCATTATATCACGATCCACCAGCAGCTTATTAAGCCTTGCGGTAAAATGTTTCTCAGCCTCCCTGAAATTCTCTTCTTTTTCAGTTTCTGGGTCTTTTGTGTCATCTGCAAAGGTACCGTAATCATTTTTTTCATAAATACTCATGGGCCATCTCCGTGTCATCTGCGTATCCTTTAGTACGATAATGAAATGATACTTTAAAAAATGTGGCCGAAACGCGATTTTTCAACCACATTAAAGTGTGTTTTGAGAAAATAGAAGAGAAATAACACTTTGCCAAATGAAGCCAGTTAATGTATAATCAGACCTATGAAAAAATTACGTAAGTTTTTTGCATTATTTCTAATATTTGTGATCACTCTTCCCCTGATGTCATGCGCTGACAATACACCGGGAGCAGATACCCCTCATAGTAAGACAGGACTTTATTTTGATACAGTCATAACGATCACCCTCTACGGGGATCAGGCAAAGGCCGAAAAACGCCTGGATAACGTGTTTGACATGGCAAAACGATATGAAGGCCTGCTTTCGGATAAAAAGGACGGAAGCGACATATCGAGAATAAATGACGCGAGAGGTGCCTGGACCACAGTAGACAAAGACACTGTAGAGGCGATAGAGTACGCTGTAAAGTATTCTGAAAGTTCCGGCGGGATCTTTGACCTGACCGTAGGCGCATTGAGTGACCTCTGGGATTTTAAAAATAATACCGGGACTATCCCGGATGACTCTGCGATAAAAGAGGCACTTTCGCATGTGGATTACAGAAATGTCGAAATAGACGGAGATAAGGTAAGACTTAAAGATCCTCAGGCAAAGATAGACTTGGGCGGTATAGCCAAGGGCTTTATAGCTGATAAAATGAAAGCCCGTCTTAAAAAAATGGGGGCTAAGAGCGGTATCATAAACCTGGGTGGGAACGTCCTTCTTATCGGAAGCAGACCTGATGGGAAAAAATATACAGTCGGCATACAGAGACCGTTCTCAGATGACGGGACAGCTCTTTTTACAGTAAAGGCAAGGGATATGTCTGTAGTGACAAGCGGCACTTACCAGAGGTATTTTAAAAAGGATGGAAGGATATATCATCATATCCTTGATCTCTCTAACGGCTATCCTTACGATAACGGCCTTGATTCAGTAACGATCATCACAAAAAAATCGACAGGAGCAGATGCTCTGTCGACTACCGTGTTTGCCATGGGACTTGAAAAGGGACTTGAATATGTAAACCAGACCGATGGTGTCGAGGCTGTATTTGTACAGACCGACGGCACCATCACCAAATCGGCTAATGTAGATAAACTGTATGACTACACTCTGGTCAGATAAAAAGGTCAGGCGTAGTGGTAGCGCTTCCTGAATTTCAGGATGCAGGTGATGGTCACTATAAGGCAGAAAGCTTCTGCGCAGATGACTGCCGACCATACACCGTCTATCGCAAAAATCAGCGGCAGTACAAGCACGCTTACGACTTCGAAGAAGAGAGTACGCATGAATGAGATAAGCGCTGAGATAGCACCGTTATTTAAGGCTGTAAAAAGTGACGAACCAAAGATATTAAATCCCATAAAGATATAAGAGATCGAATAGATCCTGAAAGCTTCGGTCGTCATCGAAAGCAGCGTTTTATCATATCCTACGAAGATAGCGCAGATAGGCTCTGTAAAAATCTCAGAAAGTGTCACGAGAATTATCATAAAACTGAAGATGATCCGGAGGCACTTTTTGAAAAGTCCCTTAAGCTCATCTGTATCAGCGGCTCCGTAATGGTAGCTTATGACAGGAGCTACCCCCATAGAAAAGCCGAAGTAGACTCCTGTAAAGATAAATCCGCCGTACATGATGACTCCGTAGGCGGCTACACCGTTGGAACCTGCGTACTTTAACAGCTGATAGTTATAGAGCATTCCGACGAAAGAAGACGAGATAGTCGACATGAACTCTGAAGAACCGTTTCCGGCTGCCCGCCTGAGCCATTTCCATGAAAATCTGGTCTTCCCCAGGTGGATTATGGTCTTGGTTGATGGCAGGAAGAAGTATATGAGCGGCAGGACTCCGCCGATGGTCTGGCTTATCACTGTGGCCCAGGCGGCTCCGGGAACTCCCATGTGAAGGACTCCGACAAAGAGCCAGTCCATGACCATATTCGCGATGCCTGCTGCCAGAGTAACGAAAAGTCCCAGCTGCGGCCTTTCAGCAGTGACTAAAAGCACCTGGAACATATACTGCAGGATGAACTGGATATTTCCGACCATATTTATCCGGCAGTAGACCACACAGTACGGGAGCATTTTGTCGGTAGCTCCTAAAAACCTCGACACCGGTTTTGCATAGACTATGCCTATGATACTTAAAAAAATGCCTATCACTATGACTGAATACACGAGAAATGAAAAAATCTGGTTAGCTTCTTTTTTCATTCCCATCCCGAGCTTCATAGATATAAGCGCGCTTCCGCCACTACCGAAAACTGTCCCGACAGCTCCTAAGACCATTACAAACGGCATTATCAGGTTTACAGCCGCAAACGGTACAGCTCCGCTGTAATTCGATATAAAAAATCCATCGACCATTCCGTAGATAGAAGTGAAGATCATCATCATGATAGACGGAAAAGTGTATTTTAACATCTTCCGGTAAGTGAAGTGATCCGATAATCTGATTTTCATAGTATGTCTTTCCTTTTTAAGTGAGTTATAAAGGAAACTATATAAAAAAATTACAAAACTGTCAAGCAATTAAAAAATCTATACAAATATCTGCTCTTTTGTGGTATCATATCTCTAACTAAAAAATGACAAGGAGGCAGGATGTGTTCGGCTATGTCCGCGTGAGAAAACCAGAGCTAAAGATCAGAGAATTCGACTGCTACAGAAGCTATTACTGTGGCCTGTGCAGAAGCCTTAAGAGCTGCTACGGAGTAAGCTCCGAAATGCTTTTATCGTATGACCTGACTTTTCTCGTGATGCTTCTCACTTCGGTATATGACTTAAAGACTGACACTTACCAGTCAAAGTGCATAGCCCATCCGTTCAGGAAAAAGCCGAGAACTGTCTCTGATGCAGACAGTTATGCGTCAGCTATGAGCATTCTGCTTGGCTACTACCATTTCGAGGACGACAGGGCTGATTCAGGGAAGAAGAGCGCTTCAGTAATGAGTCTCTTCTTTAAGAAAAAGGCCATGTCAGTAGAAAATCAGTACCCGAGACAGGCGGGGGCACTTATAAAGGAGCTAAAAGCTCTTCATGACCTGGAAAGAGAAAAAAGTCGTGACACGGATGCGCTATGTGACCGCTTCGGAAATGCCTTAGGAGAGATATTCGTCTGGAGAGAAGACATTTTTTCAAAGTATTTCAGGCAGATGGGGTACTTTATGGGGCGGTTTATCTATCTGATGGATGCAGTCGATGACTGGGAAAAGGACTTAAAAGCAGGAGAGTTCAACCCTTTTTCTGATGAGAAGTCTCTTAAGGATGTGATAGATAAGGCAAGGCCGATGCTCATCAGGGAGATAAGCCAGGCATCAGAGGCTTTTGAGATGCTTCCTGCAGTAGAAAACGCAGACATCCTTAAGAATATAATCTACGCCGGCGTATGGAACCGGTTTGACCAAATGACGGAGGAATTAAATGAATCCATATGAAGTGCTCGGGGTATCCCCGAATGCAACAGACGAAGAGATAAAGCACGCATACAGGGAGTTAAGCCGTAAGTATCATCCTGATGCGAACCAGAATAACCCGCTAAAGGATCTGGCTGAGGAAAAATTCAAGCAGGTCCAGGAAGCATATTCTGAGATCATGGAGATGCGCAAGAACGGCAATAACTATTATCAGAATAACCAGGGTTATTCAAATAACAGCTACAATAACCAGAATTATAACAACGGCTTTAATAATCAGGGATTTAACGGTGATCCTTACTACCAGCAGAGGAACTACGCCCGGAATAGCCAGAGATACGGCAGGGATATGTATAACGGTGGCGGAGGCTGTAACTGGTGCGATGCCTGCTGCTCGCTCTGGTGCGCTGACAGCTGCTGTGAGGCTATGGGAGGTGACCTCTGCACATGCATGTAAAGTCTACACCTGTTGCCAGAGGAGGCCTTTTTACAGCACTTTCTGTCATAAGCATCCTGCTGGCTAGTGTCTTTTCGTTCAGCACCCTGTTTTTTCTGGTAATAGCAGCCTGTTTTACAGGTTTTGCCTATTTTTTCTCAGACCTCAGGTTCGGTATAGCAGCGCTCCTGGCATCTGCAATACTGGGATTTATACTGTCGCCGCAGAAGGGGATCCTGTTCACCTATATGGGAATAGCCATTTACCTGATCCTGGCCCAGGTCATAGAAAAGCACTTTTTTAACAGGGGAATGGTCTGGTACTGGGGACTAAAATGCCTGGTCTTTAACGCGCTGTTCTGGGGGCTTTTTCTTATAGCTCTAGGTGTCGCAGGATTTACGGGGATTTTTTCGGCGAGAGCGATAGCTTACTTTAACAGCTTAGACGTCAAATGGGTGTTTGTACTGGCGCTTATAGTGATCGTAGAGTTCTGCTTTGTTGTGATAGATCGGGTATTTTTCATGGTAAGAAACAGACTTGAACCTGTCATAATGAACGCTGACAGATGATTTTACATGGATTTAAAGGAAAAAAGATGGAAGATTTAACAAAGATAAGAGAAGATATAGATGCTGTCGACAGCCAGCTTCTTGAACTGTTCAAACAACGACTCGGGCTTGCCTGTGATGTAGCAGATTATAAAATAGTCCATCACAGACCGGTGCTCGATAAAGGGCGTGAAGAGTCAAAGATAGCCCACCTGACTGACGGTGTAAAGGATGAGTTCCTTGAGCTTGGAATCCGGGAGTTTTTCACGCTCATCATGTCGATAAGCAGAAAAAAGCAGTACCAGATGCTCGCTGAGAGCGGAGTCCGTGAAGACAGCGGATTTACCTGTGTAAACTCCTTTAACCTGACAAACGCAAAGGTCGTTTACCAGGGAGTAGAGGGAGCGTATAGCCAGGCTGCAACCAATGATTTTTTCGGGAAAGATGTAGATTCTTTTCATGTGGCTACCTGGAGAGAGGCAATGGATGCCCTGAAGGAGAAAAAGGCTGATTTCGCCGTTCTTCCTATAGAAAACTCTACGGCAGGGACGGTAAGCCAGAACCTTGATCTCTTAAATGAATACGACTGTGCGATAATCGGTGAAGAGATAGTAAAAGTAGACCACGCCCTGTTAGGTACTCCTGACGCTTCTATAGATACGATAAAGACAGTCTATTCGCATCCACAGGCTCTGATGCAGTGTGCCGATTACTTAAGACAGCACGAGCAGATTACAGCAGTAGGAACCACAAACACAGCTATAGCTGCTAAGAAAGTCAAAGAGGATAACGACTCTACAGAGGCTGCCATAGCTGGAAGCATAAATGCCGAGCTCTACGGACTTAAAGTCATAGAATCTGCCATTCAGGACGTAAAGGATAATGAGACGAGGTTCATCGTAGTTTCGGCAAAGAAGATCTTTCGCCGTGACGCCAAAAATATCTCTATCTGCTTTACTCTGCCAAACGAAGAGGGAAGCCTCTACCAGATCCTTACGCACTTCGCTTTTAACGGTCTGAACATGAGCCGGATAGAATCAAGACCGCTTAAAGGCAGGCCTTGGGAATACCGTTTCTTCGTGGATTTTGAGGGGAATCTTTTAGACGAGGGAGTTACGAATGCTCTGTTAGGTCTTCAGTGCGAGACTACAGACCTTAAGATTTTAGGAAACTATTGATTTTTATAGAACGGGGATCTTATATGAAGGTAAAAAAGTACGGATCTATTTACATCGGGACCTATGAGGTCTCACTGCGCATTTATGAAGTGAAGGGAGGCGGGCTCAAAGAGCTCGACGAGATGCGCCTTCCTGTCCAGGTATCTCATGACATCTACCATTACGGCAGCATCACAGGTGAGACCTCGGATACCATCATAAAGGCTCTTCTCGACATGAAGCAGTCTTTAGCCGAGTACAATGTCGATTTTTACCAGGCTTTCGGAGTTTACGCGCTGACAAAGGCTTCGAACTACCTGGTTCTTTTTGACCGCATCAGGATAAAATGCGGACTGTTTGTAAAGCTGCTTACGAACTCACAGCAGAGATTCTACAGTTTCCAGGCACTGAGCGCCCAGCCAGATTTCTCAAAAATGATCGAAAAATCAGCCTTACTTGCGGATATCGGCGGTTCGTCGATTCAGCTTACTCTCTTTAAAGACGGGAAGCTTCTTACTACCCAGCATATCCTCTTCGGAGCCGGTGAAGTCAGGGAAAACCTCCTGTCACTTTCAGAGAAGGCAGACGCGAGACAGCAGGTTCTCGAGATGATCTTCAAGGAGACAGATAATTTTTTCCATATGTATCTGCCGGACAGAAACCCGGAGTACCTGATCCTTTTAAACCAGAACTTCAGTAATATCCTGCATCTGTTCAGGGTAAAGGATATCTTAAACAAGCCTGTAAAACGCGAGAAGGCAGTGGATTTCTTAAAGGACCTGGGAAACAGCGACCTGTTCATGAACACCTTTGAAAAATACCAAATAAGCGATCCTGATGATATGCTTCTTCCGTTTTTGCTTTTATACGATGCGCTGATACTCCAGACTGACTGTAAGATGATAACGGCACCTGGTATCTCCATCCACGAAGGTGTCACGCTTAACAGCCTCTACAGGACCGGAACGCTTAAGCCGTCACACGACTTTGACGCCGATGTGATAAGCGCCGCCTACTTTATTGCCGAGAGATGCGGAAGCTACAGACCGCACATAAAGATGATGGATAAAATGACTTCGGCTCTGTTCGACGCCATATATAAAAAGAGCGGCATGACAGAAAGACAGAGGCTTCTTGTAAGGGTCATAGCTATTCTTCACGACTGTGGCAAGTATTTAAGCCTCTCGTTTGCGGCCCAGAGTTCGTATACGATAATCATGTCATCTGAGATCCTCGGGATAAGCCACGACGAGAGAAAACTCATCGCTTTAGTAGCCAGATATCATCACGAAAAGGATGTAAGCTACCCAAGACTCGCAAATGACTTAGACGAAGATGAATACATAGTATTCTTAAAGCTGTTAGCTCTTCTTCGCATCTGCAATGCCTTAGATTCAAGCCACAGACAGAAGTTTAAGGACCTGACCATAAGAATGCGCACAGACAGGCTGCTTATCACCGTAGCATCGAAGCTGCCGTTAAATCTTGAGAAGAATTATTTTAAGGATAAGGCAGCATTTTTTACAGAGGTATTCGGTATCATCCCTGAGATAAGAGACAGGAAGGAGATCTGATATGAGTATTGATTATAAAGATCCTAAATACTATGAGAACCGTGAGCTTTCATGGCTCAAGTTCAACGAGCGGATATTAAACGAAGCGAGAGACGCAAAGCTTCCGCTTTTAGACCGTTTTAAATTTTTAAGTATCACGGCGTCGAACCTCGACGAGTTTTTCATGGTGCGTGTGGCTTCCCTGGTAGACATGGTACACGCAGGATATAAGAAAAAAGACCTCTGCGGGATGACAGCGCAGGAGCAGCTGGACGCTGTAAGAAAAGCTACCCATGACTTTGTAGACAGGCAGTATTCGACGCTTAACAGATCACTTCTTCCTGTTCTCGAGAAGAACGGGATAAAGATAGTTGACTCGTATGAAGACCTCTCAGAAGAGCAGTCGAAGTATGTTGATACATACTTCAAGGATAAAGTCTTCCCGGTCCTTACTCCTATGGCTGTCGACGCGTCGAGGCCTTTCCCACACATAGCAAATAAGTCCTTAAACATCGCAGCCCTTATCACTCCTGGGGAAAATGGCTCAAGGCTGTTAAAGGACGTAGAAAAGCAGGGCGATATCTCATTTGCAACAGTGACCGTTCCTTCAGGACTGCCAAGGCTTGTCGCTATCCCTACTGATTCTGATAAGGAGAGCGCGTATATTTTCCTGGAGCAGATCATCGAAAAAAATATGTCAAAGCTGTTTCTCAACTATAACGTTCTCTGCACTTTCCCTTACAGAGTCATGAGAAATGCCGACTTTGAGCTCGACGAGGAAGAGACTTCCGACCTGATGAAGGAGATGGAGAAGCAGCTCAAAAAGCGTGCCTGGGGTGAAGTCATAAGGCTTGACGTAGATGAGAGCATAGACAAGCGCCTTCTCGAGATCCTGAAAAAGAACTTTAAGGTATCAAAAGAAGCTATCTATCCTATCCATGGTCCAATAGACCTTACCGTTTGCATGAGCATATACGGGATTGACGGACATGACGACCTTCGCGATGAAGAGTTCACTCCGCAGGTTCAGCCGAGGCTTATCGACTGTGATGACCTGTTTGCGGAGATAAGGAAAAAGGATCTGTTCTTCCAGCATCCTTACGATTCATTCGAGACTATAGTAGACTTTATAAAGCAGGCTGCAGACGATCCGAAGGTACTTGCCATAAAGCAGACTCTTTACCGTGTCAGCGGACATTCTCCTATCATAGCAGCTCTGGCAAAGGCCGCCGAGAATGGCAAGCAGGTCACAGTCTTAGTAGAGCTCAAGGCCCGTTTTGATGAGGAAAATAACATCGGCTGGGCCAAGATGCTTGAAAAAGCGGGCTGCCACGTGCTCTACGGACTTGTCGGTTTAAAGACCCATTCGAAGATCGCCCTTGTGGTCCGGGACGAAGAGGATGGGATCCGCAGATATGTGCACCTGGGAACAGGAAACTACAACGACAAGACCGCAAAGATATATACAGACTGCGGAATCCTGACCTGCAACGAGCTGATCGGCGAAGACGCTACAGCACTGTTCAATATGCTCTCAGGCTACTCAGAGCCTGCGTTCTGGAACAAGCTGTTAGTGTCACCTATCTGGCTTCGTGACGGTTTCTACAGACTTATAGACCGTGAAATAGAGCATGCCAGGGCAGGACGGAAAGGCCGGATCGTCGCCAAAATGAATTCTCTCTGCGACAGGAATATGATAGCCCGTCTTTACGAAGCGTCAGCTGCCGGAGTAAAGATAAATCTCGTAGTCAGAGGAATCTGCTGCCTGCGTACCGGAATTCCGGGCGTCAGTGAGAATATCACAGTCTCGTCTATAGTAGGAACTTTCCTCGAGCACAGCAGGATCTTCTATTTTTACAATGACGGGGACGAAGAGGTCTATATGGGCTCTGCTGACTGGATGCCGAGGAACTTAGACCGCCGTGTAGAGGTGGTGTTCCCTGTCGAAGACACGGATCTAAAGGAGTGCGCAAAGCATATCCTCGAAGTAGAAGAGGCCGATAACCTGAAGGCGTACTATCTGCAGCCTGATGGGACTTACCAGAGAAAGGACAGAAGAGGCCAGCGGACAGTAGGAAGCCAGATGACATTCTGTGAAGAAGCTCTGCAGAGGACGAAGGATTACCTGGAAACTGGTGACAGAGAGACCTACGGAGCCAGACTCTTTAAGCCGGCACTTCCGCCTGAAGAATAATTTTTCTGAAAATTATATAAAATCCTGTAGAAAAGTGTAAACTTTCGCGCGGAACTGTCCGATAATAAATGTATAAAAACAGAAAGGAACACTATTCATTTTGTCCCAGGTCCATGGAAGGAGGCGGGCATTATGTATATCTACAGGATTGAAAAAGTATCACCGGTGACTGACAGCCAGGGAGGCAGCGGAAGCATCGGCTACGGCGGAAAGAAAAAGAAGTCAAAAGTCTCAGCAGCGACTAAGGGATTTGATCATACCTACACTTCGGCTATAGAGGCTGATTTCCTGAACAGTAAGAAAGCGGTCGAAGTCTATAACGGAATTATGGGACTTTGAAAAAATCCCTTGACACAGCATCAGAAAAGTGGTATCCTAACAGAGTTGTATGAAGCAGAGTATTCCACTCTCACCTGAGCACCTGGCGAAAGCAGTGTGTGTGACTCAGTGTTACATAGTTAGGATCGAAGGATTTTTTATTATGTATTTTTGTGGATAGTCTGCCTATCCACTTTTTTTATGTTCACTTTGGAGGTGTACCATTAGCGATTTACTGGTAAATGAAAAAATCCGTGCAAAGGAAGTCCGTCTTATCGGCGAGCACGGAGAGCAGATAGGTATCATGTCTGCTAAAGATGCACAGATGAAAGCACGTGAGGCTGATCTGGATCTGGTACTGGTTTCTCCGAATGCCCATCCCCCTGTATGCAAGGTCATAGACTACGGAAAGTACCGTTATGAGCTTGCCCGCAAGGAAAAGGAAGCAAAGAAGAAGCAGAAAGTCATAGAAGTCAAGGAGATACGTTTCTCTCCTAATATCGACGAGAATGACCTTAACACCAAGCTGAATAACGCCAGAAAGTTCCTCGCTAAAGGAAACAAAGTAAAGCTCACACTTCGATTCCGTGGACGTGAAATGGCACACATCTCGTCAAGCCGCCATATCTTAAATGATATAGCTGATCAGCTTGCAGACGTGGCTACAGTGGATAAGCCTTCGAAACAGGAAGGCAGAAGCATCAGCATGGTGCTTACACCGATAAAAGACAAATAAACCGGTGACAGGCAGAATTAAACAAAGGAGGATAACGATCATGCCAAAGATGAAGACCAAGAGAGCAGCTGCAAAGCGCTTTAAAGCAACAGGAACAGGAAAGCTTAAGAGAAACAAGGCTTTCAAGAGCCACATCCTGACAAAGAAGACTACAAAGAGAAAGAGAAATCTCCGTAAGGCTACTATGACAGACCCTACAAACGAGAAGAACATGAAGAAGATCTTACCATATCTTTGATGGTAAGCGATTAGTCAGGAGGTAAATTAAAATGGCAAGAGTTAAAGGCGGATTAAACGCAAAGAAGAAGCATAACAGAGTATTAAAGGCAGCCAAAGGATACAGAGGCGCCCGTTCAAAGCAGTATCGTGTAGCAAAGCAGTCAGTCATGAGAGCACTCGCTACTTCCTATGCAGGAAGAAAGCAGAGAAAGAGACAGTACAGACAGCTCTGGATCGCACGTATCAATGCAGCAGCCCGTTTAAACGGACTTTCATACAGCAAGCTGATGCATGGACTTAAGCTCGCTGATGTAGAGATGAACAGAAAGATGCTTGCTGATCTCGCTGTTTCAGATGCTGAAGGCTTCGCAAAGCTCTGTGAGCTTGCAAAGAGCAAGGTAGCGTAAAACAAATCGCTCATAACGCGGGCATCCTGCGTTATGAGCTTTTTTCATTCTGGAGACTATTTTTGGAAGACAAGAATAAAGTGACAAAGATGCGCCGGATGCCAAGGATAAATATAAGCCTTATCCTTCTGGCGTTTATACTTATCTACCTGCTCTTTCATCTGGTTTCATTTTTTACGGGAAAGCATATAGCTCTCACAGAGGTAAAGCAGGGACAGATTGTGTCGGATAACCGTTTCACGGCCCTGGCATTAAGAAAAGAGACTCTGGTCACGGCTGGCGCTTCCGGAGAGGCTTATTACTATCTTCCGCAGGAGAGCCGGGTCAAAAAGGGAGAAACTGTCGTAAGTCTTGACAGTACCGGAGACCTGATCTCTGAGATAAAGAAAAATGCGTCCGCTTCGACCGAACTGACAGATGGCCAGAAGCTTCGCATTACCGAGCTTCTCCGGAGTTTTAACGACGCGTATTCTTCCGATTCATTTGAGACCACGTATTACCTGAAGCAGAATGCTGCAGACTACCTGTCTCTTATAAACGGTGAAAAGATAAAAAAGTCAGTAAACAAGGACTTAAAGGCCAGGATCTCCGAAGGCTCAGTCGTGAATGTAAAAGCACCGTCTCCGGGACTCATGTGCCTTTCCTACGATAATCTGAACGGTCTTACCGAAAGCAGCTTTACAAAGGATTCTTTTGATGAGTCAGCGCTAAAGACTACAGAAGTGTCGACAGGAGACCAGCTGGCAGGCTCCGACACGGCATTCAGGCTGATCACAGACGATAACTGGAAGCTGGTGACACCGCTTTCTTCTTCTCTGGCAGAAGAGCTTAAGGACAAAAGCACTATCCAGGTCAGATTTGATAAGGATGGCACCTCTGTCTGGGCCAACAGCCACATCATAAAGCGTGACGGAGCTGATTATCTGGTCCTCGAGATGGACGATTCGATGGAAAGGTTCTCGGACAGCAGGTTTCTCGATATAGAGCTTGTCCTGGATAACGAATCAGGACTCAAGGTCCCTAATTCTTCGGTAGTGACCAGAGTCGAGACAGATTCTTCGGGTGATTACGTAAAGACATACGGCGTCTATCTGGCAAACAAGGGCTACACCCAGTTCGTAAAGGTAAAGCTCCTGTACAAAAATGGCCAGTACAGCATTATAGAACCGGTAAATGACAGCTCTCTCAGGATTTATGACTACATAGTCCTTGACGCTTCAGAAGTAAAGAACGGAGAGATACTAAACGACAACTGACAGGAGGCATTTTTTATATGGGTATAGTAAGTGATAACTTAAAGGCAGTTGAAGAAAAAATTCAGAAAGCCTGTGACAGAGCCGGAAGAGACCGTTCTGAGGTAACTCTTATAGCTGTAAGCAAGACCAAGCCGGTCGACATGCTGCTGGAGGCATATAACGACGGCATCCGCACTTTCGGAGAAAATAAGGTGCAGGAGCTTACCGGAAAAATAGAGCAGATGCCTGACGATATACAGTGGCATATGATAGGACACCTTCAGAGAAATAAGGTAAAATACATCGCCGGCAAAGTGGCACTCATCCACTCTGTGGACAGCTACCGCCTTGCTGAAGAAATAAATATCCAGGCGAAAAAGCACGGATGCATCATTCCTGTCCTTATCGAGGTAAATGTCGCAAACGAAGAGAGCAAGTTCGGCGTAAAGCTCGATGAGGCAGAAGACCTGGTAAGAGAGTGTGCTGCTTTAGACGGTATTACGGTAAAAGGCCTTATGACTATAGCCCCGTTTGTAGAGGATCCTGAGGATAACAGACCTGTTTTTAAGGCTTTAAAGGATAAATCAGTTGACATCGCTGCCAAAAAAATAGATAATGTATATATGGATATTCTGTCCATGGGAATGACTAATGACTATGAAATAGCTATCGAAGAGGGAGCCACGATGGTCCGTGTAGGAACAGGCATCTTCGGTGCGAGAAACTATAACATTTAAGGAGGATATACGATGGGTGTATTTGGCGGAATTCTTGACGCAATGAACTTAAGAGATGATGATTACGATGAGGATGATTACGAAGAAGAAGAAATGGACGATGAGCCAAGACGTTTCCGCAGAAAAGAGCGTGAGACATCTTCTCAGGAGAAGAAGGCTTCGAACATCACTCCGATAAGAAGCCGCCAGAGTTCTTCAAAGCATGCTTCCTATTCAGCTCCGGATGAAATGGCAGTAGTAGTCATAAAGCCTACTGCATATAATGACATCCAGGAGATAGCTGATACTCTTCTTTCAGGACGTACAGTAGTCTTAAATACCGAGGGACTTGATATAAATCTCGCCCAGCGTATCATCGACTTCATGTCAGGTACCTGCTATGCCATAGAGGGTGCCTTCCAGAAGATCTCGAACTTCATTTTTATCATCACACCGAAGGGAGTAGAGATTTCAGGAGATGTGGCTCAGATGGTAGATGATCTGACCGCTACAGTAAATAACTCAGGAAACCGTTTCTGATGAAACAGAATTCAGATGATTTTATAAGAAAGCACTTTTCTGACCTGGATGGAAGAGCTTATTCAAAGGATTTTCCGATATACACGGATTTCCTGGATCTGAATGAGCAGAGTATCCTTCACAGGGCAGAGGGTGGTTTCAGGTGCCATATCGCCTATGACGGCGGATATGACGGAAGCGAGCGTCAGATGGCTGTTTTGCTGCCTTCTGATGCTTTTTCAGATACAGATTTTCCTATCCGTGTATTAAAGATAGAACCCATAAATCAGAAGTACGCTGAAAAGCTGACACACAGGGATTATCTGGGCGCGCTGATGAACCTGATGATAAAGCGTGAGCTGATGGGCGACCTCATAGTAAAAAAGGATGATAACTACTGTATCCTGTTCTGTGTAGAGAGAATCGCGGGCTTTATAGCTGAGAACCTCGTAAAAGTAAGACATACAGAGGTCTCGGTTGAGGCTGTCCGTTTTGATGATGAAAAGTTTTCACCTGACTTCAGGAAGGAAGACATCATTATCACGTCTGACAGACTGGATTCTCTTGTGGCAGCCTGTGCTCATTCATCAAGAAGTGCCGCGTCTACTCTGATAGACGGAGAGAAGATCTTTCTCAACGGGAAGATAGAGACAAGCCATAAGGCACAGGTAAAAGAGGGAGATATCCTGACTATCAGGGGAAAAGGAAAACTCCGTATTTTTGCATTTAATGGAAAGACACAGAAAGACAGACTTAAGGTAAAGATTGGCTGGTACGACTAAAATGGAAGATATACTTGGGATAAAATACGATGGCAGACCGTGTTATGACATAGTTCTGGAGAACAGTTTTGACAGACTGTCTCATTTTTTAAATGCGACTGGAAAGAAATACCAGAGGATCTGCATCGTCAGTGACACGAATGTGGCGTCTCTTTATATAGATGAGGTCAGAGAAGCTCTGCGTGAGAGTTCCGGTGAGATACACCAGTTCGTGTTTCAGGCCGGAGAAGCCTCCAAGAACTTAAATGTCGTTGAAGATTTGTATGAAAACCTGATAAAGGCTCATTTCGACCGTAACGATCTGCTGGTGGCCTTAGGAGGCGGAGTAGTCGGCGATCTGACAGGGTTTGCAGCAGCTACTTACCTTAGAGGAATCGACTTTATCCAGATGCCGACGAGCCTTCTTTCGATGGTGGACTCTTCGATCGGCGGTAAGACCGGAGTTGATTTCCGTGCCTTCAAAAATATGGTCGGAGCTTTCTATATGCCGCGTCTCGTTTATATGAATCTGTCAGTCCTCAATAGCCTCCCGGAAGAACAGTTCAGATCCGGAATGGGTGAGGTCTTAAAACACGGACTTATAGCCGACAGGGATTACTATGATTTCCTGACAAATAACAGGGACAAGATTCTCGGATTCGATCCTGAAGCCATTTTTCATGTGGTAAAGAGAAGCTGTGAGATAAAGGGAGCAGTTGTTGAAGAAGACCCGAAGGAGCAGGGCATAAGAGCCACACTTAACTTCGGACACACGATAGGTCATGCTGTAGAGAAACTGTCGAAATTCTCGATGTTCCATGGTGAGTGCGTGTCTGTAGGCTCAGTGGCTGCCTCCTATCTGTCGATGAAAAAGGGTTATCTGTCAGAAGATGATTTCATACGTATAAAGAAATCATTTGGTGACTACGGGCTTCCTGTATCTGTAGACGGCCGTCGGTATCACGCTGACGAGATCCTTAAGACCACGAAGTCAGACAAGAAAATGCAGGCTGGCAAGATAAAGTTCATTCTCTTAAAGGAGATTGGAAAGGCTGTTATAGATACCTCACTGTCTGACGATGACCTTTTAGAAGGAATTAATGAGATTTTACGATGAGTTCAAAAAAAAGATATTATTCACTTTTTATCATATACATGGCAGTCCTGGTCATTTTTGACCAGATCACGAAACTGATAGCGAGAACTACGCTTTCAGCCGGTGATATATACATCATTCCAGGTGTGCTGCAGCTGCATCTTTTGTATAATACAGGAGCAGCTTTTTCGATACTTACCGGAAAGACCATAGTTTTCTATGTGCTTACTCCTGTCATCGCAGCAGTCATCATCTATTTTTTTATCAGACTTCCTTTCGAGAAAAAATACCTGCCGATGTCTTTTGTGCTGACTTCTCTTGTAGCAGGCGCAGCCGGAAACTACATAGACCGGTTGGTGTTCAGCAAAGTTACAGATTTTATCTATTTTTCGATCATCAATTTCCCGGTATTTAATGTCGCGGATATCTATGTGACTATCTCTGTGATCGTTCTTCTGGTACTTATTCTGTTTTACTATAAAGACGAGGAGCTGTCCGCATGGATAAAGAAGAAATCCTGATCACCTCTGAAGAGGCAGGTACGAGGATCGATAAGTTCCTGTCAGAGCGTCTTCCAGAGCATACGAGGTCTTTTTATCAGAAGGCGATAGAAGAGCAAAATATTCTGGTAAATGACTCTCCTGTAAAAAATAACTACAAGCTTAAGTCAGGCGACTCTGTCACAGTCCTTCCGATCGAAGAGGAAGTGCTGGATGTGGTTCCGCAGGACATTCCGCTCGATATCATCTACGAAGACAGTGATATCCTGATAGTAAATAAGCCGAAGGGCATGGTCGTTCATCCGGCTCCGGGACATCCCGACGGGACTCTCGTAAATGCTGTCATGTATCACTGCGGTGATTCGCTTTCAGCCATAAACGGAGTCATCAGACCCGGTATCGTGCACCGCATAGACCGTGACACGACCGGTTCTCTTATCGTCTGCAAAAATGACCGGGCACATCTATTCATCGCGGATCAGATAAAGGTACACAGCATTAACCGCATCTACCGCGGAATAGTCTGCGGCCATATGAATACAGAAGAAGGCACTATAGATGTCCCGATCGGACGCTCAGACAAGGACAGAAAAAAAATGGCTGTTAATGCCCGCCATGGAAAAAATGCGATCACGCATTACAGAGTCCTCGAGAACTTCAAGGATTACGCTTACTGTGAGTTCAAGCTGGAAACCGGTCGTACCCACCAGATCAGAGTCCACATGGCATCCATCGGCCATCCGCTCTTAGGTGACGAAGTCTACGGAGGAAGCCGCTCGAAGTATAAAAACCTCGAGGGGCAGTGTCTTCATGCCATGACCATAGGCTTTATTCACCCGACCACAAAGCAGTATGTCGAGTTTACAGCCCCGCTGCCGGAGTATTTTAAGAAGCTCTTAGAAACACTCCGGAGACAAAACAAGCACTAAAGACAAAAAACTAAAACGTGCATAATAGCATCATATAAATTTTTGGGTCATCTCAGTTATCCTTCCTATGGAAATTCACAGCATTTGCGGCTTCACGCTTGTGTTCATCCTCGATAGCGGCATAGTAGTCGATGGTGGTGTTGATGTTTTCGTGGCCTAAGACATCAGCTACCAGGCGGATGTCACCGGTTTCGCGGTATAGGGCAGTGCCGTAGGTGCTGCGGAGCTTGTGAGGAGTTATGTGCTTGTTCGGGACGGCCATCTGAGCGTATTTTTTTACTAATTTTTCTATGGCGTCAATGCTCATGCGTTTGCCCTGCATCGAGAAAAACAGAGCTTTTTCATGGCCTTCCTTAGCTTTCGGAGCTATGGCCGCGCGTTCGCCGTCTACATAGTCTTTTAAGACATCATGTACTTCATCACCGAAGTAAAGCACATCCTGTCCGCCGCCTTTACGGACGATAGTTATCGTATTCACTACAAAATCCACATCCGTAATGTCAAGTCCGTTACATTCAGATACACGTATCCCGGTCCCAAGCATAAGTGTCAGGATTGCCAGATCCCGCTGTTTTGTACGTTCACAGTATTTTCTCTGACGCTCAGTCATCTGCTCATTGCCGTTTTCGACAGCGTTCAGGATAGCCTGGACCTCATAATTATTCATTCGGATGATATTCTTATCTTTTTTGAGCCTTGGAAGAGGAACAAGAACGGTCGGATCCTCCTTGATATGTTTGTGTATCAGATGATAGTGATAAAGTCCCCGGAGCGGAGCCATTTTGCGTGCAATGGCTCGTTTACCGTTCTCATGGATCGTCTTATTATCAGAACCGATGTCAAGTTCCAGGTATCTCTGATATTCAGCGATATCCTCAGAGCTTATTTTTTCAAGGATATCCAGCTTGAAATCAGCTGGCTTCATGCCTTTATACAGTGGATTTTCCTCGATGACATAATTAAAAAATGTGATCAGGTCATAACAGTACGAAACCAGCGTGCTTGTCTGCGAAGTCATTTCTTTACTGTAAATGTAGTCAGCCACAAATCCAGGCAGCTCCTGAAGCAGAGCTCTGAGTCTAAGCGTCTGATGATTTTTCTTTTCTTTATAAAATTCAGAATCCTTACCCATAAAAAATCCCTATCAAATCAGTGATAAAACATAAACTGATTAAATTTTAACCCATTCGAGAAGGATTTTCAAGCGTTTTTACGGATAAACAGATATTTATCCGCTAGATATATTGCGGCGTCATTTGCCACCCTCAATGCCACTATTACTTGATCCTAAAGTATTTTAGCTTATGTATTATTTTGGAAACAAAAAAGACAGGGGAAGTTTCCTCTGCCTTTTCTTATATAAAATCCTGAAACTGGTTTAGATCTGAGCGGCTACTGCTGCCTCTACATCCTTCATGTCATTAGTAGGCTCAAAACGGTCGATCACATTACCGTTTCTATCTACAAGGAATTTCGTGAAATTCCATTTGATATTCGGGTTGTTCTTATAATCCTTGTCTATGGTATGAAGCATTGCGCCCATAGCCATAGCTTTCGGTCCTTTGCCAAATCCCTTGAATCCCTGCTGTGACTTAAGATACGTATACAGAGGAAGTTCTCCGGAACCGTTTACCTCACTCTTCTTCATCTGCGGGAACTGGGTGTTATACTTCAGAGTGCAGAATTCATGTATCTCCTCATCAGTTCCAGGAGTCTGTCCTGCGAACTGGTTGCAAGGGATGTCGAGAATCTCAAGTCCCTTGTCATGGTATTTCTCATAGATGCTCTCCAGATCCTTGTACTGTGGCGTAAAACCACAGCCTGTAGCTGTATTTACGACGAGAACTACCTTCCCTTTGAAGTTAGACATCGGCACGTCTTCACCCTTTGTGTTCTTAACTGAATAATCGTAGAAACCCATAACAGATACCTCCTTGAATTATTGTATTTCGGCTTTTTCTTTACTATAGATTTTGCACAAATTAATTGTATCAAATATATTATTTTTGTCAAGAACAATTTTAAAAATCCGGTTGACTATTCGAAATCCATCCTATAAGATAGCTTCATGACTAAAATTTTTGCTGATAAAGATTTCAATAAAAAAATGCTCTCACTGACGCTCCCTATGGCATTTCAGCAGCTGATGCTCGCGGCTGTGGCGGCAGCTGACGCTATAATGCTTGGAAGACTCGACCAGAATTCGATGGCTGCAGTCTCACTTGCTACTCAGGTGCAGTTCGTCATGAATATGTTCCTGGCATCCATGACGGGGGCGGGTTCTATTCTTGGTGCACAGTACTGGGGGAAGCAGGACCGTAAGTCTGTCGATGATATTTTTGGCATAATGCTTCGGATCGTAGCGGTTATAGATATAGTCTTTTTTGTTTTCTGCGTGTTCTATCCGCAGCTTCTGATGGCATTTTTTACAAACGATCCGACACTGGCTTCCATAGGAATGAAGTATTTACGGATTGCCGGCTGGTCGTATCTGCTTGTAGGATTCTCGCAGTGCTATCAGGCTGTCATGAAGTTTTCAGGTCATGCCACGAGTTCTGCGGTGATCTCGACTTCAGCTGTCATCATAAACATAGTCCTAAACCTGATACTTATCTTCGGCCTGCTTGGAGTTCCGCAGATGGGAGCCGAAGGAGCAGCCACTGCTACGCTGATATCAAGGATCACTGAGATTGCAGCCTGCGTTATCATCTCATTTAAGTCTGACTACGTAAGGCCGGTGCTCAGGCGGATCTTTCACAGGAACAGGCAGCTGTCGCATGATTTTTTAGTGATCTGCTACCCTCTTCTCGGAGCCTCCCTGCTCTGGGGGATAGGATTTACTTCATATACGGCTATTATGGGACACCTGGGACAGGATGCAGCTGCCGCAAACTCAGTTACTGCTGTCGTAAGAGACCTATGCTGCTGTATGTGTAACGGTGTCGCCAATGCGACCTCGGTAGTTCTCGGATACGAGCTTGGAAAAGGCGATATAGAAACTGCCCGCGATTATGGTGAAAAAATAAAGGCTTTGTCTTTCCTTATCGGTTTTATCACGATGGCTGTGGTTCTTGTCCTGATACCGCCGGTGCTTAAATTCTATAAACTGAACCCGACTGCCAGAAGCTATCTGACTGGAATGCTTGTCATAACTGCTTTCTATATGATCGGGCGCTGTATCAATACTGTAATAATAAACGGAATTTTCGCTGGAGGAGGCGATACGAAGTTCGATATGTATTCAAATTTGGTGATGATGTGGTGCTACGGAATACCGCTTGCCCTGCTGGCGGCCTTTGTGTTTAAACTCCCGGTAATGGTCGTGTATGCCTTCACCTGCCTCGATGAAGTATCGAAGATCCCATGGGTATTTGCGCACTACCGCAAGTACAGGTGGCTCAATAACCTGACAAAGGATTTTTCAGAGTAAAAAATAAGCTGTACCGGAACTAAATCCGGTACAGCTTTTTATTATTCTGCTGTCTATTCTGCAAGCTCTGCGTCTTCTGAGATGACTGTTTTCTTCTGTCTTCTGAAGATCAGACGGAATACAAGTCTTCCGAATGGTCCTCCGAAGAAGATCTGCCATGCAAGAGCCATCGGGAAATTCATGGCTGCGGTCTGAAGCCACATACCGACAAAGCCCGAATGAGAGAAGTCCTTGAAGAGAATCGTAGCCACAAGGCTCATCGTAGGACACATCAGGCAGACTGTAAGTGAGCATCTGATGATAAGGATCTCAAAGAATGACATATTCTTATTTATGACTCTACCAGTCAGGTACATGACAGGCTTCTCCATGACGAACATCTCAAGTACAATGGCTACCGGCCACATGATACGAAGCTCTCCGAAAGCCATCAGGAAGACCTTATCTGTAAGTCCTCCGATATTCAATGCGATATTATAACAGATCATCGCATAAACCATGACGAAGGCCATGATCACTGTGAAGAAAAAATTTTCTAATTTGTTCTGTGGCATGCTCTCTGGCATAAAAAAATACTCCTTTCGATTCTGTGATACCTGTGTTGTTCGGGTCCACTTCATCAAAAGAAGCATTATCGTTTCCAATCCATGTGCTGTCCACACATGACCTGTATCAAGTTTTCAATGTATTGCTTTTTTGCTCAACACTTCTATTTTACTAGCTGTATACAGGAATTGCAAGTTTTTTTGAAAGAACATTTATTACTTCAGAAGGTCCTTTACTGTGCTGTTGTCGATCGTAAACTCGGGAGCACCCATGTACATCGGAGCTACATCGCCCTGGTTGTAGCAGATCACGATGTTTCCATCCTTATTCAGATAGAATGAAGCTTTATTGATAAGGTCGTTATCAGTGTAATCCATCTCTTTCTGATCTTCCTTGGTGTCACCGGCCCAGTACATCACTTCATCTGAATTCTTCATCTGATCGAGCATCTGCTTTTTTACGTCATCTCGTATCACAGTCTTATAGTCTGCTCCGTCTTTGAAGAGGTCCTTCAGCTGGATCTGCTTTCCGGTATTTATGTCGATTGTATAATAGTGGTTTTCCTGATAGCTGTCAGCCTGTGTCATAAGAGCTGAGAGCTTCAGTGTAAAGTACTTATCTGTCTTATCGATGACTTCAGTATCTACATCGAGATTTTCAAAACCTTTTTCCTTCTCGTTCTGTTTGAAGTCTGCTACATACTTATCGGTAAGGCTCTTTATCTCACTGTTTATCTCGTCAGCAGTCTTTTTTGCTGTCTTATCATCATCTGACTTAAGCCCTGCTACATCGACATTTGCTGTCTGTCTGCCATTGTCAGCATGAAAATCCCGTAGGGTTATCAGCTGGAAAAATCCTCCAATCCCTGGGAGATTTCCCATGGCGTTTGCCACACTCGCATTCATATTCGGCAGGATAAAAATAGTAAGTGCAGCTGCTGCAGCTACTGCCCAGTTTCTTATATGCTTTTTCCTTGCTTCCATTCTGTTCTCAAACTTTGCCTGATCTATTCTAGCTTCCATTTCGTTTACCGCCTTTTCACTCATCGAAAAACCGGCGTATTCGTTTTTTAATGATCTAAATTCATCTGTCATAACCTTCTGCCTCCAAATCAACTCTCAGCTTTCGAAGCCCTCTGTAAAGCCGGCTCTTCACTGTATTTTCATTCTCGCCGAGTATCTCGGCGATTTCTTTTAGTTTCAGTTCCTCAAAGTACTTAAGCTCTATAACGGCCTTGTCTTCAGGGTCCATAGAATCTAAAACCCTGCGCAGGTCGGTATCTTCGTAGGTGTCACTCTTTCCTTCTTCCTGGTATTCCTCCATCTGATCGAGTGAATCCGGCCTGTTTTTTGATACTGCCCGGTAGATCTCATTCATCATGATGCGATATACCCATGTAGAAGCAAATTCAGTATTTTTTAGATCCTTACAGTTCCTTATGGCCCTGTAGGCACCTTCCTGCACTATATCCGCGGCGTCGGCCTCATTATGCGTGTAGCTTATCGCCATTCGGTAAAAGCTGTTATATTTTTCAAGAAGTACCTTCTCTACTATCTGTTCATTCGTGCTTTTTCTTTCCCGGGAAAACAATTTCTATCACGTCCTTCCTTTCTTTGTCTTACATCTGTTAGACATCCTGGCAGAGAAAAAAGTTTCAGTACATAAAAAAAGATGAAAAAGAGGCTGTCCCCTTTTCATCTTTTTATGGAGATGATCTCCTGTTCCAGCTTTTCATTGTGGTCGAGCATATATTTCATTATCTCAGAATGAACATTTCTCTCGATCATATTCCGGGCTTTCTTTATGTCATTTGATTCGAGCGTTTTCGTGTATGAACTGTATTTTTTCAGATCATCGATTCCCATATGGTAAGGGATGAAGTCAATTCCTGTTCTCCCTTTCAGTCGTTCGAGGATAAGAAAGCCGTCCGGATCTATATCACCAAAGTGATACCATCTGTGCGTATTCTTTTCTGATATGAGAGAGAAAAAGAGCTCCTTTATCCTGTTATGGTAGCCTCCCAGGTAGATAAAGCAGGTCTTGTCATCCCGAAGTCTGTTAAAGCTTGTCAGGTTCTCTACAGACATGATGTCAGGTGACTCTATCTGAACTGACTTTATTTGTGAAACGCTGTCAGATGAAAGTCCTACTGGCCTGTCATTAAAAAATTCCATGCTCTTTCCGTCATCAAAAGATATCCTCCCATCTCCCTGAATCCATATGCTGGATGGATTAGCAAATATCCCGTATTTTTCGAGGATAGCTATCTGCTGGTCTCTCTGATCATATATATCAAAAAATGTATCGTCGTTTTCTCCATACTTTTCAAGCAGTTTAACTATGCGGGTGCGGTATTTTTTCTCAAAAAGTTTACTGTCACCAAGCACTGCGATTGAGAGTTCTCTCTCGAGAAGCTCAGTATCATTTTTAAGAATAAAGTCTAATAGTTGCACTATATCAGATGCTTCTGCAAGCTTAAAAGTGGGCTTTTTACCAGCAGAAAGTCTTTTAAGCTGGTCACTTGCAAATTCATCGATAAGCTTATTTTTTCCGATGACAGACTTATAAAACTGTTCTTCATCGTTTAGAATAGCTTTCTTCTCGCGCCTTCCGATGATACCGTAAAAACTGCTGATATTCTCATCAGTTGCAGTGATCTTAGTCACCACGTTATTTTTCCAGGTCAAAGATATAAGGTCAAATCCTTCAAGTTCTTTAAGCTCTTTTTCAAAAAGAATGACCTTTTCCTGTGCCTCGAAGTTATCATTGTATTTCGGGTAGACTTTTTCAGGCCTTACCCAAAAAGTCTGATGAACCTGGTTCTCACCGGTATACGTCAGGCTGTTCTCGTATTTATCGAGAAGCAGCGAAAGTATCTTCTTCTGTCTTTCAGTAGGCTTAAACGCACTCATTCCCTGAGTCCTTCTATCGTAAAAGTATATCTGCCTTTTGTCACAAGGCTTATAGTCGTATCTATGTGTGAACCGATACTTTCTATTTTTTCAGGAGGCGCAGCATAGATTACCTGAAAATGGTTTTCTTCCAGGTACTTTACCATCTGCTCGATCCTTTCCCTGGATAGCGCGGAGAATGCTTCATCTATAAATACAAGCCGCTCACAGCATCGCTCTCTTGGATAGCACTGCAATAGGCTTGCCGCCAAAATGATGAAGTACGGAGTCTGTTTTTCACCGCCGCTGGCTGAACCCTGCTTTGCCGAAAGATCAGCCTCTACATCAGTATCTCCCTGCCTGCTTCTTATCTTCATATCATAGGTAAAATACCTGCGATAATCAGTGTACTCTTCCTCATCATCCTCAGAGAGTATCACATTCATGAATTCACGGATATTGCTGTTCAGCACAGAGTTTGCATTCTCTTGAGCTAGCATAAATTCCATCGCGCCCTGGTATTCATCGAGAGTCTTAAGAATCTCAAAAAAAGCGGCCCTGTCAGCTCTTGGCTTTACCTCAAAACGGTATGTATCAGAACCGAATGGAGTACGTGCCAGCTCTTTATTTATCCCGTCTATCTCAGCCTTTGCATTGTCCATTTTTTCTTTTAGCTCTGCCACAAAATCATTCATAAAGGCAGTCTCGAGCTGCTCAGACTTTTCCTCAAGACGCTGACGGGTCTCGTCTATCTTTACGTTCTTCAGGTTCTGGTACTCACCCCTGTAAAATGGTATCTGTTTTGGTCCTACAAGAGTATAGTCGATCCTGTTTACTATCTTTAAGTATTCTACCTGTGCAGCCTCCAGAGCAGTCTGATACTTTTCATGGAGCTCGTTTCTGATCTCATTTACTCTCTTCTCTGTGATCACATACGCATTGTCACTTCTTGAGCGGAACTTCTGGTACTCATTTACCACTTCTTCAGAAAGTTCAGGATGTTTTGAAATGCTTTCACGGTATTTTTCATCGAACTCCTCTAAATCACGGTCATTTTTTACAGTGGCTGCATTCTCTTCATCTATGGAATTGCTGCAGATATTTATATCAGTGTTGTTCTTTATCAGAGCCTGCTGAGCTTCGTTTACCTCCTTTGAAGCTGCCTGCTGTTCCAGAAGCGCACTGGTGAACGCTGGATTGTTCTCATAAGTCTTCACCTGCTTTTTCTTTTCGGTTGACTCTGAAGTAAGGGCTTCTATTTTTGCCTCCACATCAAAATCATACTCAGAAATATCTGTATGAATAGTTCTTATATAAGAGACCTTGTCAGATACAGGTTTTTTCTCTGCACGCATTTTTTCAAGTTCTGCTTTGGTCTCCTTAATGCGCTCTGCTATCTCTTTTTTCTGCAATTCGAGTGCATCTTTTCCAAGGCAGACTCTGGTCTTTCTCATATCCATCCGGCTAACCGCATAGCTTTTGGCGAGCATTCCGTCCTGCATGATGCCGCCCAACGGATGATCATGCAACTCATCGAGACTCGCACAGAGAATTATCCTGCCAAGCAGGTAGTTTATATATCTTCTTGCCACTGTATTTGTGATCACCAGCTGATCTGCAGCTGAACCTGGCTCTGTCTCGTCCAGCTTTTCAGGAAGACGGTCCGCCATAACGAGATTGATCCCGTTTATTTTTTTATCGTGGATGATCTGCATTATACGTCCGGTAAGCTTCGGCTCTGAAACCATATAAAATCTCTTCCTGCCAAGAAAAGTCTCTATAGCCATTCGCCACTTCGGGTCTTTGATGTCCTGTACGAGTTCTGCAAGAAGAAACACATCCGTATCAATGCCCTGGCTTTTAAGTTCTTTTTCTATCAGATCCCTGGCTGCTTCAGCATTTTTATCGAAGATGAGCTGGTTGCTCTCGAGACGTTTCTTTTCACTGTAAAGCTCCGTAAGAGAACGGTTTATCTGGTCGATGCTGTCGTTTAAATGTACCAGCTCTGTCGAAAGGCCTGAGGACATTTTTTCAATAGAAGCAGTGTAGGAAAGGAAGGCACTGTGTTTTACGTCTTCTGATATATCTTTTGATGAAAGAGCATTAAGAACCTTATTCTCATCATCTGAGATCCCGTCCATTATATTCCAGCTTAAAGTCTCTCTGATCTGTGCTTCCAGAGCAGACAGTTTTTCCCTTGCCTTTTCTCTTTCTTTAAGCTCATGTCCTATCTCCGATATTCTGGCCTTCAGGCTATCTATAGTCCCGCTGATATTCTGAAACGCTTCATTTGATTCAGCATCACGGAGTCGCTTCTGTGCACGTTCCAAAGTCTTTTTTATCGCATCAGTTTTCTTTTTCTCAGAAGCCAGCTTCTCAGTCAGGAAACGCAGCCTGTTCTTTATATTTTCCCGTTCTTCAACAGAAGCCATGTAGTTCTGGTAGTCTAAAAGCAGTTCACGCAGATGTAAAAAATGCTCTCTATCCTCATAGGCAACAGATTCTTTTTCTACAGATTCCAGCTGTCTTCTGGCAGCCATCATGTCATCATAGACCTGCTTCAGTTCGGCGTACTGATTTCTGTACTCCTTTATACGTGCCAGTGAATCGATTGGATCCTCGTCAAGGACAGAGTTCTGGATAAACTGGTCTATGTTATTTTCCGGGTCAAATGCCAGCGTCTTTAAGAGCTTCGATCTGTATCTGTCCACATCCACACGAAGTCCAAGAGCTCGTAAGATCTGCTGCGGACCCTTTTTCGGCGGGTAGAAGTCATAGCCTTTAAGACGTCTTCCCTTTACAGTAAGGCTTATGCGCGGAGTTACTTTTATGGTGCCCTTTTCCTTATCCTCTTCGCAGAATGATATATCTGTAAATCTGGTGTCAGGAAAGACAAACCACTTTGAATCCACCTGTCCGGCCTCACTTACGGATTCCATGACTACTCCCACGGTGATATACTTCTGCTCTGACGGAGAATAGAATTCCATTGCTATATAGCTTGTGATCTCACCGGAACGCAAGTATCTGTCGTCACCGTTACTTTTAGTATCACCTCTCACGTATGAAAGCACTTTTCTGTCACGGTCTCCGGCAGCAGCATTGAACTTTTTATTTCCGGTCAGAAGGTACATGATAGCATCAAGGATAGTGGATTTTCCGGTGCCGTTTACTCCTGTGATCAGAGTAGACCCTGACATGCAAAATATCTCGTACTGAAATCTCGACCAGTTGATCAGTAGACACTTTTCTGCTGTTACTCTGTTATTCTCAGTCTCCATCACTTTCCTCCATATCTTCTTCAGACAGTTCTTCGAATGTTTCTCTTCTGTTCTTTGTGCGCATTCTCTCTTCTGATGCCTTCGCGAGATCTTCAAATCCTTCCTTTGACAGTGCGAACTGAAGTGATGGGTAAAGCACTATTATGCATTCTGGCTCGCCCACTTTTCCCTTGACTGATACCAGATTATATGACGAAAGAAGTGACAGCGCGTTACTTAGAGTAGTCTTATCTATACTGTCCCTATAGCCGAATTTCTCAAGGGCAAAAGACAGGTCCGTAAGTGACACTGAAAAATTTCTGACAAGGCTTCCCTCACGCAGTCTGTCTGAATACATAGTCCATAGGGCGCAGAGGATGATGCTGTCTATTCGTTTAAGTCTCAGATGGCCTGTCATCACATCTCCGCCGTCTATGCTTCGAAGCATAGCCACTCCGTTATCCCTGTCAAGAGCAACTTCAAATCCCATATACTTCAGATAATCGGTGATAAATGACAGCTTGTGAGATATAAATGAAAACATCTTCCGGCTGGCTCCATTGTCGTCTCTGTCTCTTACGACAAAGGTCTTTTTAAACAGGTATCTGATCACTCTCTGAAAATTCTCTTTTTCCTGGGAAGTGCAGTCGTCCCAGTATTCTTCTATCGTCATCTGTTTTTATCCTCTTCTATCACGAATTTATGCAGCAACAGATTATTCTTTTCAAAGTATCCCTCTCTCTTTTTTACTGTAAAGCCATTATCATCACTGTACGCAACGGCCGACAGTGCTCTCAGCAGATCATCAGGCGTATTCATCGGGAGTTCGTCACTTGTCACATATCCCCTGTCCTTCATCTGATCTTTCACAAACTGTTCCATAAGGCTCTTTGAATACGGGTTAAATGCAGCTTCTTTCTGCTTCTCTAAAGCCTGCTTCTTCTCTTCTTCTGTGATCACCATGGTAGCCACTTCCTGCGACTTCCTGATCTGCTTTACATTTGACGGGTAGCGGAGTGAATCGGTATCTATATACTCATCTGTATCGAATGAAAAAAGTTCTCCGAATTCTTCCGGAAGAAGCTCTTTTTCACCGATCTCATCAGAATTCTCTATCAGGTATTTTAAGACTTTCTCGACTGTGCCCCTGGCAGAGACGTCTCTGTTCTGAATGAAACGTGCTCTTCCAACTGCAATGCGCAGGTAGACATTTATTTTCTTTGCGATATCTGACATGATCTGGTCATAGTCCTCTGTAAGAAAACGCTTTGTCTGACTGATGCGGTCGTCTATCAGCTCTATGGCTTCTTCGCGGTCTTTTCCAGTCTCATCCATGCAGGTCTTTATCGTGAGCTCTCTTGTAGCCTTATTTTTCTGCATTTTTTCAAGAGATGAAGTGATGCTCGTCCTGTACAGATGGATGTTCTGCTGGCTGTTAAGCCTGGCATATTCCCTGACAAAATCTCCGCTGCAGTAAGCTATTATATTTTCAGTCAGACTTTCAAGTGTCTCCTCCTTAACCATTTTTTCGATAATGTCCCTGATAAAAGTAGACAGCTGTTTTAATGAACCTGACAGTGCTTTCGCATTCCGGTAGACCGCGACAACAGCGTTTACATAAGGATTGTCCTTCCACTGGTCACGGTTTTTAAGTCTGTTGTATATATCAAAAATGTATCCTGAGAACTCTGCTCTCTCAGGCTTCATAAGTCTCTGTAGAAATTCTGCAAGCGCGATCCCCTGCTCTGTAAGGACTATGTTATGTCCATAGGTGGTATCGTCGATCTCATCCTTAAGCCATCCCACCTCAGGCTGGGAGAGCTTATGCAGGATCTGACTCGCTATATTCCTGGGAGTTGAGTCACCGGTAAAATCCGGATCATCTATTTCTATATGGTTATCCATCAGGTACTGCTCTAAAGCACCTCTTACCTTTTCTCTTGGAATACGGTAGGTGATCTCCTGGTCATATACGTCATAGATCGCAAGCAGACAGCCTGAATAGACCTTCTGGTTACTGCCGCTAGACAGCAGGTTGAAAAAATTGGATGGAACTATATCAAATACATTTGGCATTTATGTGTCCAGTCGTAACCTCTCTAAAAAATACTTCCTTAAGTATAAGTTTTTTAATGGTTTTTCGCAAGAACTTCAGCGCTTTTGTATATCTTTTTTTAATAGGTTCATGTATAATTGAAGTGAAAGTATGTTTTTATGAAAGTAGAGGTACACTATGAAAGAACAAAAGGGAAGGTTTATAAATGACGGGGACTACCGCCAGGAGAAGGGGTACACTCCTGACGATCCGGAAAAGGCCAGGCTTGTCTTAAAGCTCGGAGAGCTTATCACCGACAGGATGGATGCAAAGCTCCTTAAGAATATGACTTATGACGATCCTGAATACTGGGCGTTAGACCATGTCCTTACGAAGGACGAAGTGAAGTTCATGCTGAGCTTCAAAAAGACCCGTGTCAATTACCGTATTGAACAGCTTGCTCAGATGAACCATATGTCCGTGGAGGACGCACAGAAGACTGTAGATCATCTGGTATGGCTCGGACTAGTCGAGTTTAACCGTGAGAATCCGGAAGGCGTGAAACAGTATGACATGCCTATCTTCGTTCCCGGTTCAGCAGAGTTCATGATGATGCAGGATCCGCTTACCGAAGAGCATCCGGAGCTTGCGACATTTTTTAACCTGATGACACAGATGCCGCTCGAACCGCTGACTCCTATGGTACCGCAGGGAGGAGCCGGAGTCGGAATGCATGTGATCCCGGTAGAGACTGCTATCGAATCAAATCCGGAATCCATAAGTCTCGAGCGCATCTCCCACTGGCTAGATAAGTACGATGGAAAGATCAGCGTCGGCCAGTGTACCTGCCGTAAGCAGCAGAGAATGCGCGGGGAAGGTGACGGAGAGATCGAGGGCGAGTTCTGTGTCGGTGTCGGGGACTTAGCCGAGTTCTGCGTCGAAAGGCATACCGGCCGCTACATCACAAAGGAAGAGGCCATGGAGATCTTCAGGCGCGCAGAACGTCATGGCTTTGTCCATCAGATAACAAATATCGACGGTGAGGACAAGATCGTTGGCATCTGTAACTGTGCACCTGGCGTCTGCAACGCTATCCGTACCTCTCAGCTTTATAACACGCCGAATATGAGCCGTTCCGCTTACAGGGCTCACGTAGACAGGGACAAGTGTGTAGCCTGTGGAAAGTGCGTGGAGGTCTGTCCTGTAGGTGCCGCAAAGCTCGGACAGAAGCTCTGCAAGGCAGATGGTTCGAGAATAAAGTACCCCCTCTCTGAGCTTCCTGATAACCACAAGTGGGGACCTGAGAAATGGAATCCGAACTACAGGGAAGACGCGAAGATAAATGTCTATGACACGGGCACTTCTCCTTGTAAGACAGCCTGCCCTGCTCATCTCGCTGTTCAGGGGTATGTCCGTCTGGCAAAGGAAGGCAGATACGCTGATGCTTTAGAGCTTATAAAGCAGGACAACCCATTCCCGGCAGTCTGCGGAGCCATCTGCAACCGACGCTGCGAAGACGCCTGCACCAGAGGAACTGTCGACTCTCCAGTAGCTATCGATGAGATAAAGAAATTTATCGCTGAACAGGAGCTTCACGAAGATAAGAGATTCATCCCTGTCTGTGAAAAAGATGACGGCGGCATGTGGGGATCTGATTATAAGATGGCAGTTATAGGAGCCGGTCCGGCTGGAATGACCTGTGCTTACTATCTGCGTACCAGAGGATATGATGTCACGGTCTTTGAAAAAGAAAAGCGTCCGGGCGGAATGCTCCTTAATGGCATCCCAAATTTCCGCCTCCAGAAGGATGTGCTTGAAGCCGAGATTGACGTATTAAGGCAGATGGGCGTAGAGTTCAAGTGCGGAATCGAAGTCGGTCATGATGTGACTATCCAGGAGTTAAGAGACCAGGGATATAAGGCATTTTACTTATCTATAGGTCTTCAGGGCGGACGAAAAGCCGGAGTTACTGGAGAGGACGCTGAAGGAGTCGAATCAGGAGTCTCATTTTTAAAGAGAGCTTCACTTGGACTTTCAAGCGATGGCACCTCAGATGATGTAAAGCTTCCGGGAGATGTGGTTGTAGTCGGTGGTGGAAATGTCGCCATCGATGTGGCGCGCACTGCCCTCCGCTGCACTTCAGGAAAAGTCACGATGCTTTGCCTCGAAGGTGCTGGTGAGATGCCGGCAGCCGCTGACGAAGTCGAAGAAGCAAAGGCCGAAGGCATAGAGATCATGAACGGCTGGGGACCAAAAGAGCTTGCGTCTTGCGACGGAAAAGTATCATCCATTACCTTTAAGAAGTGCACTCAGGTAAAGGATTCTGACGGCAGATTTAACCCGCAGTACGATGAGAGCGAGACGATCACTCTCGACTGCCAGACAGTCCTTATGGCTATAGGCCAGTCAGCAGTATGGGGTGACCTGCTTAAAGGAACGAAGGTCCAGCTTGGCAGAGGAAAATGTGCAGTAGCTGATGACATTACCTTCCAGACGGCAGAACCGGATATTTTTGCAGGAGGAGATATCTACCACGGAGCGCGCTTTGCGATTGACGCTATAGCAGATGGAAAGAAAGCAGCCGAGTCGATGCACCGTTTTGTTCATCCTGGACAGAGCCTTACTATCGCAAGAGACCTGCGTGAGTTCAAGGAACTCGATAAGGATGATATAAGGATAGATTCATATGACAATGCACCGAGAGTCACAGTTACTATGAAGGATGGAGTAAGCGAGGAGCAGGCCAAGAGGTCGTTTAGTGACCTGCGTGCTACACTTACTGAAGAGCAGGTTCAGAAGGAAGCCGGCAGATGCCTGGGCTGTGGAGCTTCTATAGTAGATTTCAACCGCTGTATTGGCTGCGGACTCTGCACCACCCGATGCAAATTCGACGCAATACACCTGTCCCGTGACCTGCCTCACGCTTCAGACATGCATAAATACGAAGACAGGATAAAAGAAGTAGGCAAATACGCAGCCAAGCGCGCTATGAATATCACGCTTCATAAGAAGCTGCCTACATATCAGGAGTAAAAATGAGTGACAGAAGTTTTGAGATTTTAGAGACAAAGGAGAGAGTCATCGAGGACAATGATAAAGTAGCAGCTGAAGTCAGAACATACCTTAAAAAGAAAAATGTCTTTTTCGTAAATCTGATGTCAAGCCCGGGAGCCGGGAAGACTACTACCCTTGTCCGCACGATAAAAGCATTAAAGGATAAGTATCGTATAGGAGTAATGGAGGCAGATGTCGACAGTGATGTCGACGCTGCTACCGTATCCGATGCCGGAGCCAAAGTCATCCAGCTGCATACCGGTGGAAGCTGCCATATGGACGCCGACATGACAAAGCGCGGACTTGAGGCTTTGGGAGTAGATGACTTAGATATCATTTTCTTAGAGAACGTCGGTAACCTGGTTTGTCCGGCAGAGTTTGATGTAGGACAGAATAAGGAGGTAGTCATTCTCTCTGTTCCCGAGGGAGACGATAAGCCTCTTAAATACCCGTTGATGTTCAAGGTCGGAGATATTCTCCTCGTAAATAAATTCGACACCAGAGCAGTCTTTGATTTCAGCATAAATAAGCTCTGTGATAGTTTAAACTACGCCAATCCGTCACTTAAGGTCATACCGATCTCAGCAAAGACCGGCGATGGCTTCGATGATTGGATAGAATGGCTTGAAAAACAGATCACCCTGTCGAAGGAGGAAAATAAGTGAAGGTCATAGAATTGAATGCCTCTGTCACTGAATCAAATGACAGGGACGCAGATGCGATAAGAAAAGAAATGAAGGAGAAAGGTACTCTCCTTATAAATCTGATGTCATCCCCTGGTTCCGGAAAGACTACTCTCCTTTCGCGCACTATCACAGACCTGAAGGATCAGCTGTCGATAGGCGTTATGGAAGCCGACATTGCATCAGATGTAGACGCTGTCAAAATAGAACGTCTCGGTGCCGCTTCCATCCAGGCTCATACGGACGGCATGTGTCACATGGACGCAGGCATGACAAAGCGAGCTCTTGACTCGATAGGATATGAAGATAAAGACCTGATCTTCCTGGAAAATGTCGGGAATCTGATCTGCCCGGCGGAGTTTGATACCGGAGCAGGACTTAAAGTCATGATCCTATCAGTCCCGGAAGGAGACGATAAGCCTCTTAAGTACCCACTGATGTTCGAGCAGTCAGACGCCCTTGTCATCACGAAAATGGATACGCTTGAGTATTTTGACTTCAGCCTCGACAAGTGCGCTGAACGGGCTTCGAGACTGAATCCGTCCATACAGATATTCCCGCTCTCAGCCAAGACCGGAGCAGGAATGAGTATTTTTGAAGAATGGTTAAAAGAACAGGTCAGCGCCTGGAAAGGTGAAAAATCTGATACTATTTTTCGTGACTGACGGGCTTTTTCGCACAGAGCAGGATGAATACGACAAGCACTGCGGCAAAGATAAGCCAGCCGGTCAGTGCCCCTGCTCCCATGGGTGAGAACTTATCATAATAGCCCTTGAAGTATATGACGAGAATTATCAGAGGAAGGATCCATGACATATACCATCTGAGCTTAGATGGGAACCTCATTCCTCTCCCTTCATCTGCTTCAGCTATAAAGCCCTTCCAGCCCCAGCCGTTTTCTCTCGTGCAGAAAAGAACGAAGGCCAGACTTCCGAGCGGAAGCAGGTTATTCGATACGACAAAATCTTCGAGATCGAGGATAGATGTCCCGGTCCCTACCGGCTCAAAACCAGACCAGAGATTATAGCCGAACACACACGGCATAGACAGAAGGATTACTAAAGGCGCGCTTACGAGCACGCTTTTTTTTCTGCTCCATTTGAAGAGGTCCATGTCGAAGGCTATGATATTCTCAAAAACCGCTATGATCGTAGAAAGAGCCGCAAACGACAGGAACACGAAGAACAGTGCTCCCCATAACTGTCCTCCCGGCATCCTGGCAAACAGATTTGGTATCGTGATAAAAATAAGGCTTGGCCCAGCATCAGGCTCTATACCAAAGGCAAAGCAGGCAGGTATTATGATAAAGCCAGCCATCAGCGCAACAGCCGTATCAAGTGCAGTAACGGTGCAGGCCTCTCCGGTAAGGCTTCTGTCCTTTCCCAAGTAGCTTCCGAATATAAGCATGGCGCCTACACCTATCGACAGTGTAAAAAATGCCTGGCTCATCGCCGCATAGACAACGTTGCCCCAGCCTTTTTCTGAGAGATTTTTTAAATCAGGTACGAGATAGAATCTGATGCCGGCTCCTGCTCCATCGAGGAAGACAGAGTGAACTGCCAGGATCACCATAAGAGCTAACAGAGCAAGCATCATCCATTTGGTGATCCTCTCTACCCCGTTCTGTACCCCAAAAAAGCAGATCACGAAGCCTATGACACAGACGAGAATAGTCCAGAATGCCATTTCGCCTGGATTTCCAAGCATTTCATTAAAGCCAGCCTTTATGGCAGCAGGCTTTGCACCATTAAACTCACCCGAAAGCTGATGCACGAAATAGTCAAGCATCCAGCCGCTGACCGTCGTGTAATACATCATCAGCATATAGCAGCCGATAATGCTTATCCACTTCAGGTGATGCCAGTGGTTTCCCACCGGTTCGAGAGTCTCAAAAGCCAGTGCCGCACTGTGCTGAGCTCTTCTTCCTATCGAAAACTCGCAGATCATGACTGGGATTCCCATGATAAGCAGGAATAAAAGATACAGCAGTATAAATGCTGCTCCACCGTACTGTCCGCACAGATACGGGAATTTCCATACATTCCCGATTCCTATGGCGCATCCAGCCGACACGAGTATAAAACCGATCCTCGACCCGAATTTCTCCCTCTTTGCTGATTCAGACATCTTTTTCTTTTTCCTTTCCGTAACAGTTCAAAAGGTATTTATCTAAGGCACTATAAGACTTATCATTTTCTCCACTATCTCATCCGTCGTCTGATACTGCTGTCTGTCGATCCAGATGACATCAGGGTAACGGCGGAACCAGGTCAGCTGGCGCTTCGCAAAATGACGTGTGTCCTGTTTTATTTTTGCGACAGCAGAGTCCAGGGAACAGTCGCCTCTGAAGTATGGAAAGAGTTCGCGGTAGCCGATGGCTTTGGCCGCCGTGCAGTCTTTGGCGCCTATCAGCCTGTAGATCTGCTCTGCTTCAGCTAAAAATCCTTCTGACATCATCTGGTCTACTCTCGCGTCTATCCTGTCATAGAGCTTTTTCCTGTCATCTGTCAGAACAAAAAAGCTCAGATCATAAGGTGACTTCTTCTGGCGTTCTTTGGCATTATGCGATGAGATCTTCTCGCCGTGATTTTTGTAATACTCGAGTGCTCTTATGACACGCTTTACATTACCGGCAGGAATTGCTTCAGCGCTCTCCGGGTCAACAGCTTTTAGCTTTTCATGAAGAGCCTCGGATCCATTTACCTCGGCAAAATCCTGAAACGATTTTCTATAGGAAGTATCTACGTCTTCTTCACCGAAATCTATCTCATAGGCAAGCGCCTGTATGTAAAAACCCGTTCCTCCGCAGATGATGGGAATCTTACCTTCTGCATAGATATCATCCATTGCCTTATGAGCCATATCGACGAATTCAGTCACATCGTAGTTCTCCTCAGGATCTAAGATATCTATACCGTAATGCTTTACTCCCTGCATCTCTTCACGGGTGATCTTTGCGGTCCCTATATCCATCCCTCGATACACCTGCATAGAATCCGCTGAGATTACCGAACTGTTTATTTTTTTAGCGAGCTGTATGGAGGTCTCTGATTTACCGACAGCTGTGGGACCGGCGATGATAATGAGTTTTTCCTTCATGCTTCTGCCGCGCTCTTGCCTGCCAGATGACCTGATGAAAACGCCCACTGGAGATTGTATCCTCCGCAGAGTCCGTCTGCGTCCACTTCTTCACCGCAGATATAAAGTCCCGGTACTTTTTTCAGTGAAAGGTCGTCATTTAATTCATCAAAAGTCACGCCGCCTGAAGTAGTCTGAGCATTTTCAAAGCCCTTGTGACCAGAGACTTCGAGGACGAGGTCATTTATTATCTTATCGACAAAATAGGCAATCGTGTAAGCATCCACATCTCCTATAGTCAGATCATCCGGTGATGCCATATCTGAAAATACTTCGGCCAGTTTATCCGGGAAAATCCCCATCAGAAGGAGCTTATCCGGATCTGAAGGGTCGAGATTCTGTGAGGCTTCAGTCACGCACTGTTCCAGAAGGGATTTTACAGCGTTTAACGGATAGTCCGGGAAAAAGTCTATTTTTACGTTTACTGACTTTCCCTCGTCCAGAGCTCTTACTGCATCAGATGATATCTGAAAAACCGGGATCCCTGAGATACCATATTCAGTGATCTGGAGATTTCCGGTATCACTTTCTACTTCCCTGTCATTTAGCATAAGAGAGACCTTTGCGTTGACGCGCACACCGGCAGCCTTCTGAAGGGGATTGTCTTTTATCACGAGTGGAACAAGTGCCGGAAGCGGCTTTTTGATATGGACTCCTGCTCTTTTAAGTATATAAAATCCCTCGCCAGTGCTTCCGCTCTTTGGATCTGCATACCCTCCACAGGCGAGAATTACCTTCTTCGACTCATAGGTATATCCGTCTACGAGCACCTGAAAAGTGTCTCCGTTTTTCTTTATATCCCTGACTTCCTTGCCGCCCTTGAGGCTTACTCCGACCTTTCTCGCGTGAGAGAGGATAGCCTGCTGGACTGAATAGGCTGACATGCTTCTCGGGTAACACCAGCCGTTTTTGTATTCGATTCCAAGCCCAACCGAACACATGAAGTCCAGGACTTCTGCCTGGTCAAAAGTACTTATGACCTGCATGACCCGGTCTATGTCATCTGAATGGTAACAGTCTTTTTCAATGCGCAGATTTGTAAAATTGCATCTGCCATTCCCCGTGGCCAGGAGTTTTTTTCCGAATTCGGTATTTTTTTCAAGGACGACTACATCAGAAGCCCCCGCCTTTTTTGCAGCGATCGCCGCACAGAGTCCGCTGGCTCCTCCTCCTACTACTATCACATCATTCATAGATTCTTTCTCCTTTTATTTCAGCAGATGAGTCTTTTCCGCTATCCTTATAAGCTTATTACCATGAGGCACCTTATCAAGCTCCTCCCTGGTGATTCCTCCAAGTAAAAGCATGACCACAAAGTAAACGACCAGTGCTATAAGTATCGAAATGATCGTAGCTATGGCATTTGAATGCAGCAGTGCCATGATCACTTTATAGACGAAAAGTACCGCAGCTCCCATTATCACTGAACCGATAAGCGGTATGATAAAAGTAGTCTTTATATCCTGTTTCGTGCCGGAATACTTTGACACCGCAAGTCCGTTCAGCAGGCACATAAGAAATGCGTAGAAAGCATTTGCGAGGATGACTGCGTAGATATTTGCCCTGAAAAACTGCATTGCTGCAAGTAAAAATCCTGCCTGCGCTACCAGAGAGATAGCCGCATTTTTTACCGGGATCTTCAGCTTGTCGATTCCCTGCAGAAGTCCGTTGCTTAAGGTAGAAAGCGAGTAGAAAAGAACCGAGATCGCACCTACCATCAGCATGTACCCTGATGTCGGATCAGTATCCGAAAAAAGCAGTCTCTGGATAGGCTGTGCCAGAACAAAAATGCCGACGGTGCACGGGAACGCTATGACCATTATAAATCTCGTAGCCGCATGGATCCTGCTCCTTACGAGATCCATGTCACCGCCCTTGTAAGCAGTCGTAAGAGCCGGTACTGAAGATGAAGCCATGGCTGAAGCGATAGAGATAGGCACATTTATGATGACCCTGTACTGTCCCGAATATACGCCCCACCATACGTCTATAGTATGTTGTTTGTATCCCTGGAAAATCGCGAAGTTCTTAAAAATGGACTGATCGATTATAGAGCTGATGTTATAGAGCGTCGTAGACATGAGTACCGGGATGATCGTAGTGATCAGAAGCCACATGATAGACCTGTAGCTGTCCGAATGCCTTGTGCGGTCGCGGCGCATTTTTCTTCTGAAACGTCTTCTGTATATAGATATGACAAAGATCAGAAAGGCTAAAGATGCGACTGCTCCCATCGCAGTTCCTAGAGTGCCTCCGGCAGCACCCCAGGCTGCTGCATAGTCATCAGCGTCTCCTAAGACTGCTCCGACCTTCTTTCCATAATCGAAAAGCAGGTAAGCCGCAAGAACAGAAACTACTGCATTTACGACCTGCTCAGCTATCTGAGAGAAGGCTGTCGGCATCATGCTGTTTAGTCCCTGGAAAAAACCTCTTAAGACACCGGCTATGGCTACCATAAAAATAACCGGAGCCAGGACTTTTAGAGCGATCGAAGCCAGCGGTGTGGCAAGGAGTTTTGTCGTGAAAAAATCAGCCCCGAACCATACTACGAGGGCAAAGCCTCCACCACTTAGTGATGCAAAGATTAAAGAGCCTTTAAGCACTTTCCAGGCATTTTTTGCCTGCCCCTGTGCCATCCTGGTCGCTACGAGTTTTGAAACTGCCAGCGGAATGCTGTATGAAGATATAAGCAGTATAAGGTTATAGATCTCAAATGCTGTGCCGTAGTAGTTATTTCCCTCTTTGCCTATGATGGCGGTAAGAGGCAGCCTGTAAACAAGACCTATGACTCTGCTTATGATAGATGCGACAGCGAGCAGCGAACCCTGCATCAGGAAATTCGCGTCACTTTTTTTTGCACGGCTCATCGTGTTTAATCCCTTCCGATTCCAAGGTGACCAAGGATCTCGTCCTGAAGTCTCTCCATTTCTTTTCTCTCCTCATCCTTGACGTGATCGTAACCCATCAGATGAAGCATGCTATGGGCTATCAGAAAAGCGTACTCTCTCTTTACCGAATGGCCATACTCCTGTGCCTGTGAAAGCACTCTCGGAATACACAGAACTATGTCTCCTAAAACCACTTCTCCGGTGTCAGGATCTATCGATTCCTCATCATCTTCTATAAATGAAAAATCTCCCGGAGCCGGGTACTCAAGCATCGGGAAAGACAGCACATCTGTAGGCCTGTCTACATTGCGGAACTGCTGGTTCTCTACATGTATCTCTTCCTCTGAGACCAGAGAAAGTGACACCTGTGCAGGAAGCGGGAACTTAAGAATCTTAAGAGATTCGTTCACCACATCCTCAGCTGTTTTTTTATAATCAAAATCCAGTCCGTCTGTGACCAGATCATCTATTATCAGTGTCATTTATAACTCCTTTGCGAGCACGTCTCGGATCTTTAGAAACTGGTTCATCGTGATCGGTGAATCATCATAGAATCCACTAGTAGAAAGCTCATTTAACGCAGAGTAGATAAGCATCTGTCTGTTCCATCCGCTCTCCATTTGATCTGACTGTTTCGATATGGCGTCGAGTCTTCTCATAACGGCGTCTGTCATATGGACTATGGCAGATTCCCTTGACGTCGGCTTTCTGATAAGCCCCTGATATTCGTAGAGAATGCTTATCAGCTGATCGGGAAATCCGTGCTCACCGGCTATCTGGACCGCATGCTCTATTTCCCTGTCGCCTCGTAAAAGCCCGACCCTGTAGTAGAGACCTCCGGCAGCTGCGAGCGCAGCGTCTGCACCGATCTCACGGGCTGCTTTTAGCGATACTACAGATAGCTTTCTCGCTCTTTCGTACTCATCCTCTGAAAACAGTTTTATCTCATTTATCAGCGAGTAGTCATCATCGAGGATCGTCTCATACCGGTAGCTTCTTTCCATGTGAAGCCTGTGGTAAAGCGCTGGCATTACTGAGATAGAAACTGCTCCTGTTATTATAGACAGTCCGAATGAAAAATACAAATCATTCTTCGTAAGCGTAAGCTTTTCAAAGTACCTGACCGCTAATGGCAGAACACAGCAAACTGCTGTGACCAGAAGAAAAAGAAAAGCTCTTTCCCTTTTCCCCGCCTTTATTATGATATCGGACAGTCCAACCGCTATGATCACTTCACAGAAAAAAAGTCCGTATATGCTCCCATCGTATCTCTCCGCAAATGAAAGCGAAACTGTCATAAGAAGCGATGACGCTATAGCCAGTGTGCTGTTTCCTGAAGAAGCTATAAGGAATGCACACAGTCCGACAGGAAGCAGAAAATCAGGCACCAAAAACGAAGTGGCAATAAGAATGGCATTTGTAAGGACATATATCAGCACAAATGTCAGATAATCAGTATCCTGGTACCAGAGCGCCTTATTTTTTCTCAGATGGACGATAAGAAGAACTGTCACCAGACAGGCTGGCACTATTATAAGAGCTTCACAGATAAAACCGCCTGTAGCCAGTGAACCGTGGTAAGCATTTACCGCCATGAAAAAAATGGTCGCCGCGACAAAAAGCAGAAGTGATGCTACTCTCTTCGGATATATCCGTTCTTCAGACGTATATACCTTTTCAAGACCTGCGTCTTCTGTCCTTTTTTTCTTTTCTTCCTGACTGTTTCTTTTCATATTCTTCGTAGGCTTTTACTATTTTCTGAACGAGCGGATGACGGACTACATCCTGCCCTGTAAGACGGACGACTCCGATCTCATCTACATGACGAAGAACCCTCATCGCTACATCCAGTCCACTCGCTGCTCCGGGCGCTAAGTCCTTCTGTGTCGCGTCACCAGTTATGACTGCCTTGCTTCCGAACCCTATACGGGTAAGGAACATCTTCATCTGAGCAGGCGTCGTATTCTGTGCCTCATCAAGGATAATAAAGGCATTATCTAAGGTACGGCCTCTCATGTAGGCAAGCGGGGCTACTTCGATAGCACCTTTTTCCATATTGCGCTGGAAAGTCTCGGCACCCATTATCTGATAGAGCGCATCATAGAGCGGACGCAAGTACGGGTCAATCTTCGACTGGAGGTCACCCGGGAGGAATCCGAGCTTCTCACCTGCTTCGATGGCAGGTCTGGTGAGAATTATCCTCTCGACCTCTTCATGCATGAATGCTGTGATCCCTATAGCCATAGCCAGATAAGTCTTTCCGGTTCCGGCAGGTCCGACTCCGAAGGTGATCATCCTCTTCCTGATAGTGTCTACGTATTCCTTCTGCCCTATGGTCTTCGGCTTTACGGGCTTACCGGAAACCGTATGGCAGATCACATCACTGTCCAATTCTACTAGCGGATGCTCAGACTGCGGATTTTTTATCGAGAGGGCGTAGTTTACATCACCGTCAGTGATCTCATGGCCTCTCTTCGAAAGCTCATAGAGTTCATTAAATACTCTCTCAGCTCTCTTAAGCTTATTCTCGTCACCTGACAGCTTTAAGTCGTCTCCCCTGAGCACGAAATCTACACCGAGGTTATCCTCCAGTATCTTCACATGCGAATCAAACTCTCCGAAGATATTTATCAGATCCCTCTGCGGGATCTCAATACTTACTTCTGCCAATCAAAAATCTCCTTAATCCGGGTAATACGAAAAACCCATGTGGTAAGTCTTGCTCTTAAGACCATGTCTGTCTATAGCCACGACTGAAAGTACATGGTATCCTTTCGGTACGGTGATCTCCTTTGTGTATTTCTTTGATCTTTCATCCGGCTTCTGATTTTTCCACGAATAGTAGACCGTACAGTCAGAAGCTGCGTTTATCTTTACTTTGGTCTTCTTCGTAAAGTCCCCGCCGTTCGGACTTACCTTCGGTTCGTCAGGTTTTACGTACTTTATCGTGTAAGTCTCAGAGGCTACTTCTCCGAACTTACCATTTGAGTTACGGCAGACCGCACGGACTTTGGTCTGTCCCTCAGTCAGGTACAGGCTCGTCCCATCATAGAGATGACCGTTCACACCATTCGGTGCCTTTCCATCAGTAGTGTAAAAAATCTGGTAGTCGTCATCAGCATCATCTGGCAGGGAAAGCGTAAGCGTCACATCATCAGAGAACTTACCTCCGTCTACCGAGAATACAGGCGGCTTTATCAGGTAGTCTTTAAAAAGTGTCTTTACCTGATCAGACTCTGCATACTGGTAGATATCCTCCATTTTGTTGTAGGCAGCTTCACTCTCATAGAGTTTTAGCAGAGGCTCAAAGGCCCTCTCATAGCTTCCATTGCTTTTGACCGCCCGAAGCAGGTAGTTTTCAGCCATTCCTGGACGCTTGAGCCTGATGTAGTCATTTCCCAGAGCGCACAGGACTTTGACATCGTTCTGATCCGATTCCAGTGCCTTCAGATAATGAGGTATAGCTGCATCATAGTCCTTTTTCGCATCTGCCTGACGGGCTGCTGTATACTGATATGAAAATGACTGCGTATATCTGTAATACACAAATCCCATCAGCACTATCAGTATAGCGAGTATGATGATAAGCTTTAGGTGTCTTGGTTTTTTCATAGGCGTTCAGCTGCTTCCACACAGTTTTTCATGAGCATTGCTATGGTCATCGGACCCACACCTCCAGGTACAGGAGTTATGTAACCGGCTTTATTAGATACAGACTCGAAGTCTACATCTCCGCAGAGCTTACCGTTTTCATCTCTGTCCATTCCGACATCGATCACCACAGCGCCCTCCTTTATATCATCTGCCTTGAAGTATTTAGGCTTTCCGATAGCAGCGACCAGGATATCTGCCTGTGAGGTAATGCTTCTCAGGTCTTTAGTATGCGAATGGCAGACAGTTACAGTCCCGTTCTCTCTAAGAAGAAGCATGGCCATAGGCTTTCCTACGATATTGCTTCTGCCTACAATGACACAATTCTTTCCATCGATAGAAACACCACTTCTCTTAATCAGCTCGATGATACCGGCCGGAGTGCAGGACTTAAATCCCTGAAGTCCGATAGAAAGTCTCCCGACAGAGATTGGAGAAAATCCGTCTACGTCCTTATCAGGATCGATCGTATTTATGACCTTGTCTTCATCTATCTGTGGAGGCAGCGGCAGCTGGACCAATATACCATGCACCGAAGGATCAGCGTTTAACTCTTCTACTTTTTCAAGAAGCTCGCTCTCCTCGGTATCAGCCGGCAGATTTATCGAAACAGACCTGATCCCCGTATAATCACAGGCCTTTATCTTATTCCTGACATATACGTGACTCGCTGGATCATCACCTACCAAAACCACAGCAAGACAAGGCTCAACACCTCTGGCGTTGAGCTGTGCAACTTCTGCCTTAACCTCATCTTTTATATCCTGCGATATTTTTTTCCCATCGATGATATTATTCATACATATCCTTTCAAAGTGTGACAGTGGGAACGCGTTCAACTGTCACAATGATGTGACAGTGGGAACGTGTTCAACTGACACAATGACGTGACAAGTGGAAACGCGTTCAACTGTCACAATGATGTGACAAGTGGAAACGCGTTCAACTGACACAATGACGTGACAAGTGGAAACGTGTTCAACTGATATAGTAAGGTTGTCGTCTGAGATGCCTGCTCAAAGCTTTACGGCCGTTCCCGGCGCGCAGTCAAGGCCACATGTGGCCGCAGACGGAGCGCATAGGCCGGGCTTTGAGCAGGCATACAGACGACAACCGGGCAATTATTGACTATTAAAATAGTCCAGTAATCTTCCCATCATCGGTCACATCAATATTCTCAGCGGCCGGATGCTTCGGAAGTCCCGGCATGGTCATGATATTGCCAAGGACCGCAACCACGAAGCCGGCACCGGCAGACGGATAGATCTCACGTACATTTACGGTAAAACCAGTCGGTCTGCCGAGCTTTTTGGCATCATCTGAAAGAGAATACTGTGTCTTTGCCATGCAGACAGGGAGGTTATCCATACCCAGTTCTTTGAGCTTCATCAGGCTCTTCTTAGCCGGAGTAGAATATGTGACACCGTCAGCTCCGTAGATTTCCTTTGCGATAGTCTCTATCTTCTCTTCGAGCGGCATGCTGTCAGGATAGAGTACATGGAAATCACCTGACTTCTTATCGAGAGTCTCAATGACCTTATCAGCTAAGGCAAGTCCACCCTCGCCACCTTTGGCAAAGACTTCTGAGATAGCGAATTCGCAGCCTCTCTCCTCGCAGAATTCTTTTACATAGTTTACTTCAGCGTCTGTATCTGTATCGAATGAATTCAGAGTCACGACTATAGGTACGCCGAATTTCTGTAAGTTCTCGATATGCTTCTCGAGATTTACTATGCCTTTTTTTAAAGCATCGAGATTCTCTTCTTTAAGGTCATCTTTTGCTACTCCGCCATTATACTTTAAAGCGCGGACAGTCGCAACCAAAACTACAGCATCAGGTTTAAGTCCGGTTTTTCTGCACTTTATATCAAAGAACTTCTCAGCTCCGAGGTCAGCACCGAATCCTGCCTCTGTGACTGCGATATCTCCAAGCTTTAAGGCTGTCTGTGTGGCACGAACAGAATTGCAGCCATGGGCGATATTCGCAAATGGTCCGCCGTGGACTATGGCGAGGTTATGCTCTAAGGTCTGGATGATGTTCGGCTTTAAGGCATCTACCAGAAGTGCAGCCATGGCTCCTGTAGCCTTTAAGTCGTCGGCCGTAACAGGTTCTCCGTCGAAGTTATAGGCTACGATTATTTTTTTAAGTTTTTCCTTTAAATCGTGAAGGTCCTCTGCGAGGCAGAACACTGCCATGACTTCACTGGCAACCGAGATGACAAAGTGATCTTCACGCGGCATACCATCGGCCTTTTTTCCAAGTCCGATAACGATATTCCTGAGGACTCTGTCGTTCATGTCCATGCAGCGCTTCCATACGACGCTTCTCGGGTCGATGCGAAGAGTATTGCCCTTCTGGATGTGGTTATCGAGCATTGCTGCAAGCAGGTTATTTGCGCTTGTTATCGCATGAAAGTCTCCGGTGAAGTGAAGATTTAACTCCTCCATAGGAACTACCTGGGCGTATCCGCCACCTGCAGCTCCTCCTTTGATGCCGAAGCATGGTCCGAGTGATGGTTCACGGAGAGCTGCCACTGCCTTTTTGCCCCGCTTATTCAAAGCGTCGACAAGTCCGATTGTCGTAGTGGTCTTTCCCTCACCTGCTGGTGTCGGGTTTATAGCCGTTACAAGGACCAGTTTTCCGTTCTCTTCTCCGGACAGTTCCTTCAGATAATCCTCAGAAAGCTTTGCCTTGTACTTTCCATAGAGCTCAAGTGAATCATAAGGGATTCCGGCATTCTCAGCTACTTTTTCAATAGGGAATTTTTCTGCTTCCTGTGCGATTTCAATGTCTGACTTCATTCGTTTCCTCCTTGCAACATACTTTCAAACGCTGCCATGTCCATTCTGACTGTACGTGGCTTGGTGCCTATTTCTGAACCGACCACCCCTGCTTCTTCGAGCTGATCCATGATCCTGGCGGCACGGTTGAAACCTATTTTAAAATTCCTCTGGAGCATTCCGATGGAACCCTTCTGCTTTTCTATAACAAGCCTTCCGGCATCGGCAAAATACTGATCCCTGCCATCATCAGGCTCGGCATTTTCAGATATCTGCACTGCCTCAGAGCTGCTGTTCTCGATAAAGTCATTTATCTCGGCAGTATCTTTTTCATCTGCCTCATTTTCTTTCCGTAAAAAATCGACGACTCTAGACACATCCTCATCCGGCACAAAAGCTCCCTGTACTCGTACCGGCTTTACGAGTCCCTGCGGAAAATAGAGCATATCTCCTTTTCCAAGAAGCTTCTCTGCTCCGTTCATATCGAGGATAGTTCTCGAATCTACTCCACTCGTCACCGCAAAGGCTATACGGCTTGGCATATTTGCCTTGATAAGTCCGGTGATGACGTTTACAGAAGGTCTCTGTGTAGCTATTACCAGATGGATGCCACAGGCTCTGGCGAGCTGTGCCAGGCGGCAGATAGATTCCTCGACTTCTTTCGGAGACTGCATCATCAGGTCGGCAAGCTCGTCCACAATGACTACTATCTGAGGCATCTTCTTTACATTTACCTCTACGCCGTCGCGATTAGTAATTCGACCGTTTTTTATCTTCGCGTTGTAGCCTTTTATATCACGGACTCCGGTCTCAGCGAACTTCTTATACCTGTCGTCCATTTCATGGACAGCCCAGTTCAGCGCTCCGGCTGCCTTCTTCGGATCCGTGACTACAGGTATCAGCAGATGTGGAATACCATTATAGACAGACAGCTCCACAACCTTCGGATCTATCATGATAAACTTCACTTCAGATGGCTCTGCCCTGTAGAGAATACTCATGATGATAGTATTTATACAGACTGATTTACCCGAACCGGTGGCTCCGGCGATAAGCAGATGAGGCATCTTCGCGATATCAGAGATGATGACCTTTCCTGCTATATCTCTTCCGGCAGCAAAGGCTATCTTAGACTTTGCCTCTTTAAACTCTTTCGATTCTACCATTTCCCGGAATGGTACGGTAAGGATATTCTTATTCGGAACCTCAATACCTACGGCGCTCTTACCTGGAATCGGAGCTTCTATCCTGATGTCACGGGCTGCGAGGTTCAGCTTTATATCGTCTGCCAAGTTCACGATCTTTGAGACCTTGACGCCTAGCTTCGGGTGAAGCTCATACCTCGTAACTGCAGGCCCGCAGGTCACGTCGGTGACAGTCACATCGACTCCGAAATTCTTAAGCGTCACCTCGAGCTTTTCAGCAGTCTGTTGCAGATACTCTTCTGAATCTGCACCGCCGTTCTGCTTCATCTGGGTAAGCAGTGATACAGGCGGAAACTGATACGGTCTTGATACATGATGCTCAGTAGCAGGCTTTGCCTCTGTGACAGCCACCGGCTTTTCTGGCTGTGGCTGTTCGATAACTGGCCTGGAATCTGCTGGTGTCTGAACAGGTAGTTCCTCCTGTTCTTCCGGTTCTGCCTCAACGACTTCCACATCTGGTTCGTCATCATGGTCTTCTTCCTGGACCGGTTCTTCGGGCTCATTTTCCTCATACGTAGGTTCTTCTGCTACAGAACCATCTGGAACCAGATCTGTCAATTGCTGAGGTTCTGATATATCTGCTGGCTCCGGTTCGTCAGAAGTCAGCTCACTTTCCTGTATCTCACTTATGACAGGCTCTGTCTCTTCTGTCTCTGTGTCTGTAGCCTGCTCCGAAAAGACTCCCATGTGGATCTGAGTCTTTACGTCTTCACCGCTGTAGAGATCAACGGCTTCCTTTACTTCCGGTTCAGGGAAGTCTTCTTCTGTGATGTCCGTAGCATTCTTTTTTATCTCCTCGAGATCATCAGTCGTGACTTCTCTTAAGCCCTCTTTTTTGTTCTCAGCCTTCTTCTCTTTTTTGGAAGAGTGGAACGGAGTTACATTTATCCCTGAGACTTTATGCGAAGCTCTCTTAAGAGGCTCCTTCTCTTCAATGGTATCAGGGCTCTTTCTGACCCGTTCATGGCGTGGTTTTTCTTTTTTCTCAAAGTCCTCTTTCTTTTTATCTATGAATCTGCTGAGCAGTCCTTTTTCAGTGACTAGCACGATGCAGATGATCATAAAAATAAGAAACAGGATAACTGTAAGTACACTTCCGAATCCTTTTGCAAAAGGTGTGGCTATAAGAGCACCTAAGAAACCTCCGCCGCTTTTGTCACTGTAGCAATCCAGATATGCCTGGGACAGCGTCGGCTGATTTTTTCCGAAAAGTATGACGGAGATTATACCGTCTAAAAATACCACGAAGAAAAATGCAGCGATGAGCTTTACTTTCGCTATGACATTTCCTTTGTTCGATACAGCAAAAAAAATCCCGATAAGCAGTCCTATCGGAAGTACGTAGTTTATGACTCCGAAGAGTCCGAAAAAGAACCGGCCGATAGTTCCTCCGACCGGGCCTCCGACTCCGAGATTACTTAAAAAGAGCAGGACACAGACAGCTAAGGAAAGCCACAGATAGAGGTCTCTCTTTACCTCAGTATCAGGTGTTCTGACCTGTCTCTTTTTTGCAGCTTTTTTCCTTTTAGTGTCTGACATTCCTGCTCTTTCTATCCTTTATCCTTCCTGGTCTGACTCATCAAGCCAGCCACAGAGGTAGTTATATAGACCTTCGTACTTAAACTTCGAAGCATTCCATGAATAGTCTTTCTTCATGTCACGCTCAGCCATTTTATTCCAGTCTGTCTTCTTCGTAAAGAAAATATACTTGGAATAGTTTACTATGTTCAGGAGTTCATCTCCGTTATAGTTCTTGAATGAGAAGCCGTCTCCGGTCTTTTCGTACTCGTTATAAGGCTCTACCGTATCCTTTAATCCTCCAGTCTCACGAACTATAGGTACTGTACCATATCTGAATGATATCAGCTGGGTAAGTCCGCAAGGCTCGAAATGTGACGGCATAAGGAAGGCGTCACAGCCTGCATAGAGCTTTCTCGCAAGGTCTTCTGAATAACAGATATTTGCCGAGATCCTGTCCGGATACTTCCATGCGTAGTGGCGGAACATATTCTCATAGCGGTTCTCACCAGTGCCGCAGACTACAAACTGTGTATTCTCATCGGCTATACCGTCCATGCAGTAATTTATCAGATCAAGTCCCTTCTGGTCTGTAAGTCTCGATACAAGACCTATCATATACTTCTTTCCGTCGACTGTAAGGCCAAGCTCTTCCTGGAGTTTTTCCTTATTGATTTTTTTATTCCGACGGAAATTCGATACATCGTACTGTTTGAAGATGGACATATCAGTGGATGGATCGTAAGTCACAGTGTCGATACCATTTACGATACCCTGCATATCGAAATGTCTCGATGATAAAAGTCCGTCGAGTCCTTCACCATAGTAAGGAGTCTGTATCTCCTCACAGTAAGTAGGTGACACTGTAGTGATATAGTCTGCATAGACAATGCCGCCTTTTAGCATATTGCCGGCTTTGTTAAACTCGAGCTTATCAGGGGTGAAAAGCTCTGCTGGAAATCCCGAAATGCCTTCCATAGTCTCTATATCCCAGACTCCCTGGAACTTCAGGTTATGGATGGTCATTATCGATTTGATACCATGGTAGAACGGATTCGCCTGGAATTCATTCTTCAGATAGACCGGAATGAACCCCGTCTGCCAGTCATGGCAGTGGATCAGGTCCGGCTTGAAGTCAATGACCGGAAGCATCGAGAGAACTGCCTTGTCGAAGAAGGTGAACTTCTCGATGTCGTATCTGGTGTCGCCATAAGGATAAAAGCATTCAAAGTACTCGAGGTTATCGATGAAGTAATAGTGTACACCCTGGTACTCGTACTCCATGACACCGACGTACTTCATTCCCATGTCCGGACCACCGCCCATCTGGAAGCTGGTAACGAACTGGAAATTATCCCTGAACTGCGGCGGGATGCAGGTATAATCAGGTATCACGACCCTGACGTCCCACTGGCTCTTGTCGAACTCTTTCGGGAGAGCGGCGACTACATCTGCCAGTCCCCCTGTCTTCACAAACGGAAAACACTCACTTGCCGCATAAAGTATCTTTTTCATAGCTTTTATCCTCCTGTTCCGAAAGACTTAGTCTTCTTCGTTCCAGTTGTGATATACCTCCTGGACGTCGTCGTCATCGTCGAGCCAGTCAAGTATACGCTGGATATTTGTCTTATCCTCTTCGCTATCGAGAGTTACGTAAGTCTGAGGGATCATGGTCACCTGTGCATCAGCCATAGGTATCTTCTGCTCCTCGAGCTTTTCTCTTACTTCTGAAAAATCCTCCGGAGCTGTAAGGATCACATAGCTGTCATCCTCTTCCTGAAAGTCATCTGCGCCGGCATCGAGAGCTGTCATCATCAGAGTATCGGCATCCATGTCGCACTCCTCTTTGTCGACGATGATCTGACCCTTTTCGTCGAACATGTATGATACACACCCCTGTGTACCGATATTTCCATGACCCTTTGAGAAAGCATTCCTGACATTTGCGGCTGTACGGTTCTTGTTATCCGTCAAGGCCTTTACTATAATGGCTGTACCGCTCGGCCCGTAGCCCTCATATGTAACTGACTCGTAGTTTACACTGTTTGCATCGCCTGCTGCTTTCTTGATCCCGCGGTCGATAGTGTCGTTCGGCATATTTGCAGCCTTGGCTTTGGCTATGACATCACGGAGCTTACTGTTATTTGCAGGATCAGGACCTCCCTCCTTGACTGCTACGGCAAGCTCACGACCTATGATAGTGAATACTTTTCCCTTAGCAGCATCATTTTTCTCTTTCTTATGCTTGATGTTAGCAAATTTTGAATGTCCTGACATTTTATTAAAAATCCTTTCTTAAAAAATTATCAACGATATTTTACCATTTTCATTGAATTCTTTCAACCTTCACCTTTGTGATAACTCTGTCCTTTATAGACAGCACCGTGAATCTGTATCCGAATGCATTTACATAAAAATTCTTTCCGTCCTCGGGTACATTCCCGTGAAGGTACATTAGAAGTCCGTTCAGTGTCTCTATCTCTGATTCCACATCAGACAGATCTATATCAAGTCTATCCGATATATCGTCAAGCGGAGTCTTCCCGCTCATGATGTAGACTCCTGGCGATTTTTCGATGATAAGGCGCTCGTCCTCATCGTGCTCATCCTGGATGTTGCCGACTATCTCCTCGAGGATATCCTCCATAGTGATGATCCCGGAAGTCTGTCCGTACTCATCGACTACTATCATCAGATGGAGCTTCTGAAACTGCATCTGGGTAAAGAGCGTGTTTATCGAATGAGTCTCAGGGATAAACTGTGCCTTTCTTATAAGCCCGTCTATATCCCTTATCTTCTTATCGTAGTCTTCATGCTTTAAAGAAAAATGCAGAAGCTCCTTCATGTGGATGGTGCCTATGATATTATCTAAGTCCTTTATATATACCGGAAATCTCGAAAAGTGGCTTTTATCGAATATATCGATAGCCTCTTTTAAGGTGCACTCACCGTCCAGGGCTTCGATATCAGCTCTGTGAGTCATGATGTCCTTGGCATCCTTGTCATCGAAGGCGAAGATATTCTCTATCATCGCAGCTTCTGACGCACGCAGATGTCCCTGCTCATGGCTCTCATTTACCATCGAGATGATGTCTTCCTCGGTGACATTCGGATCTAAGCTGTGAAGAGTCTTTTTATTTTTTTTCTTTGAAAAAATACCCATAGGCTCACCTGTAGAACTTCTTCTTCTCTACCATGACTCCGTCCTTGTAGTAGAGTCTTGGGATCCTTATGCCAAGGTCGCAGGCAAGCTCATAGTTAAATCTGCCTGAAATATCTCCAAGCTCCTCTATCGTGATCTCTTCATCTCCGTCTTTTCCGATAAGCGTGACTTCATCCATCGGAGCTGCGTCAGGTATATCAGTAACGTCGACCATCATCTGATCCATGCAGATGCGCCCCACTATAGGGCATTTTTTTCCATGGATGATCACATCTGCCTTATTCGAAAGTGATCTCGGATAACCATCTGCGTATCCGACAGGGACAGTGGCTATCTTCCTCTCACGGTCAGTCACATATATGCCGCCGTAGCTTATCGATGTGCCGGCAGGAACTGTCTTCAGATGGACTATGTGTGATACGAGTGAAAGTGCCCGATGCAGTGGAAAACTGTGATCCACCTCATCTGAAGGCCACATGCCGTACATCGTGACTCCAAGCCTTACCGCGTCCAGTTTGTTCTTCGTGTACTCCATAGCAGCAGCCGAATTGCAACAATGACGGATCTTAAAATCCACTCCCCTGTCGTGGAGCATATCTATCATATGAGTAAACTTCTGATACTGTCCGTCGGTATAGGACTTGTCAGTCTCATCTGCCTTTGCAAAATGAGTGAAGATGCCCTCGGGTATCAGCTCTTCGTGTTCTTTAAAAAGTGCTGTGATCTCGTCTGCACTCTCTTCATTTACCTGGTAGCCGATACGACCCATTCCGGTATCCACACCTATGTGGCAGTAGACTTTCTTACCCTGTGCTTTGGCATAGGAAGCGTAGTCCTCCGCCATTTTTTTATTGAAGATGACGGGACGGACTTCTTCTCTGATGATCCTCTCATAGGAATGGGTGAAAGTAAATCCGAGGATAAGGATTGGCTTTTTTATTCCTGCCTCTAAGAGCTCATAAGCTTCTTCTGCTGTAGCCGCAGCAAAACCGTAAATGTCATCGTCATTCTCTAAGTCCTTCGCTATTGGAACGGCACCGTAGCCATAGCCATCAGCCTTCATTACCGCATAGACTTTCTGGTCCGGACATCTCTTTTTTACTTCATGTATATTTGCTTCTATGGCGTTCAGGTCGACCTTCGCGCATATTCTGTAAAAATCCATATTATCTCTCAATCCTCAAAAATACTTCAGGCAGTGCCTCTGCTATATCCATTGCCTTCATGCCGCGGACTCCGAAGCGTTCTGTCGCTATGTCTCCAGCCATTCCGTGGATATATACTCCAAGGGAAGCTGCCACAAATCCCGAAAGTGACTGTGCCAGAAATGATGCAACGATACCAGCCAGCACGTCTCCGCTTCCCGCTGTAGACATCCCGTTATTTCCGGTAGTGTTAATTATCACGTCTCCATACGAAGATGCAGTTACAGTACGCGCGTCCTTTAACGCTACAGTTGTACTGTAAGTCTTTGCTATCGATACGGCTGTCTCTGTCATACTCTTCTTTATCTCAGAAACCGTAAGACCTGAGAATCTGCTCATCTCCATCAGATGCGGAGTCAGGATGACTGTATCGACAGAGGCTTTCTGCTTTAACTCCTCGCGTAACAGTTCATTCTGCGAGATCAGGTTTATCCCGTCTGCATCTATCACCACAGGGATACCTCTTGTCTGGAGTACAGACTCAAGCAGCTTTTCAGCTTTTTTCCCGGTTCCAATGCCAGGCCCTATGAGCACTGCGTCAGCCCAGGATATGTCAGCTTTAAGTGACGCTTCATCAGTCTCTGATGAAAAAAGTGATTCCGGAACAGCATTCATAAGCGCTGTAAAATTCGACTTAGCGCTTACGACTTTTACCATTCCAAGCCCGGCTCTCAGAGCTGCCAATGCTGAAAGAATGGCACAGCCTGCACACTCTTTTCTTCCAGCTATGATAAGGAGCTTCCCGTAGGTTCCTTTGTTACTGTCAGCTATCCTTTTCGGAAGCAGCCCCGGTATCTCCTCCGGCTTCAGTGTCATCGGCTGTTTCATTTTCTTTTTCACCGTCCTCTTTCTTCGCATCGTCCTGCCCGTCGGCAGATGCGCCTTCCTCTTCCTTTTTATCATCATGCTTTTTTCTGTTAAATGACAGCTTATCGTCTTTTTCAGAAGATCTCCATTCTCCCTTTGCTCCCTCGTCATCGTTCGGCTGGACATCAGCCATATACGAATCCTTGCTCGTAAGTATAAGCTGTGTGTCGGCCTTTATGTCAAAGAGTCCTAGCATGTCTTTTCCGAAGATATCATGCATATAAGAGTAGATCTCGCGGTTATTTATCTCACGGTTCTGCTTTTTTATGATATTCTTCTTCAGCTCGACCCTGATCTGTTTTATCCAGTCGGCTATCTCTTTTATCTCATCGGTGTTTGTCCTCATCCGGTCGTATGAGTAACTGGCGGTAAGGATCATCAGATAGTCGTTTGCCTCTTTTAACTCTTTTGGTATATCAAGCAGGCGGTCCTCGTCAGCAGCTATTTTTTCATTGGTCTCATCGATCATATCCCCGACGTTTGCCATGTGGGTCTTTTTTGAAGCATGAGTATCGTCCATATTATCCACTATGTTCTTCATCAGCTTCTTCTTTACGATCTTCAGGTCGCGGACCTCGTTATTCAGCTTGCCCTGCTCCTTAAGGATCTCATTCACCCGGACTTCAGCTTTTTTTATATCGTCCGGCTTTCCCTCAAGTGCAAAAAGCCTGTGCCACTTCTGATCAAGCACCAGTATAGGTATCTTAGTGTGCTTAAGTGTTTCCTTAAGCTCGTCTAAGTCCATGCTCTGCTTATCCATACATTTTACCTCCCGGTCATATTATACGATAGCTGCATAAGTGACTCTGACAGATGTACGTTCTCCACGACTACTCCCTTCGGCACCTTAAGATCCACGTGCGCAAAATTCCAGAAAGCCCTGACTCCCAGATCCACCAGATGCTCCGCTACCGGCATTGCTGCATCCTTTGGCAGAGTGAGCACTGCGATATCTACCCTGTGAGTTCTGTTAAAATCCTCGAATTCATCGAGCATCATCACCGGGATTCCGCTTACTATCCGTCCTTTTTTCTTCTCATCCACATCGAAAAGTCCTATCATATGAAAAGGCAGTTTTTCGGAACTCACATAGTTCGCGATAGCCTGTCCGAGATTACCTACTCCGAAGAGGGCCACATTATGGACTTCTGTGAGTCCAAGGATTTTGCCTATCTCATCATATAAGAACTGGACATTATATCCATATCCCTGCTGTCCGAATCCTCCGAAATTATTTAAGTCCTGTCTGATCTGCGAAGCCGTGACCTGCATCCTCTCACTTAGTTCTCCGGATGAGATACGTTCGACTCCGTTTTCTAAGAGTTCCCCAAGGTATCTGTAATACCGGGGCATTCTTCTTATGACAGCTTTTGATATTCCTTTATTCATCTGCAAGACTCTCCCATTTATCATATAGCTTTTTTAGCTTTTCATCAAGCGAATTTAACTCACTTGTAAGCTCATTGAGCTTCGCTGAGTTCTTGGCAGTTTCCGGATCTTCGAACTTTTTATTGATTTCTTCTTTCTGTCCTTCTAAGTCCTCTATCTGGCTTTCGACATCCGATAGCTCACGCTCTTTCTTTTTTCTGGCCCTGGACTCTTCCTTCTGCTTCTGCCAGTCTGCCTGAGAATCGGTGACAGTCTGAGTTTCTATAGCCTCTACCTGCTCTGAAGCAATCCCGAAATCAGTCCTTATTTCGTCACGCTTCTGCAAGTAATAGTCGTAGTTTCCGAGATACTCGTGTATCCCGTCAGCCTTAAGCTCTAAGATCCTGCTTGCCGTCTGGTTTACAAAATATCTATCGTGCGAGACATAGAGAACAGTACCGTCGTAGTTATTTAACGCTCTCTCGAGGATCTCTTTTGAATCCATGTCCAGATGGTTCGTAGGTTCGTCGAGGATCAGAAAATTAGCTCCAGAAAGCATCAGCTTCGCAAGAGAGATCCGCCCCCTCTCGCCTCCTGATAAGTCACGGATCTGCTTATAGACTTCGTCCTCCCTGAAAAGGAAAGCTGCAAGGACATTCCTGACTCTCGTATTATTAAGTGAAGGATAGGCGTCCTGCATCTCATCGAAAAGAGTATTATCCTCATTAAAGCCATGCTGTTCCTGATCGTAATAGCCTATCGTGACTCCGGTACCTATCTTTATCTTTCCGGAATCGGCCGGGAAGATATCGTTTACGATTTTTAGGATAGTCGACTTTCCGATTCCATTGTCACCGATAAGCGCTACCTTTTCTCCTCGCTTTATCTCAAATGAAACATCAGAAAAAATCTGTCTCCCGTCAAAAGACTTCGACAGATGCTCTACTGTCAGCACGTCTTTTCCACTGGTGGACAGCGGAGAAAGTGAGAGCTTCATCGAAGTGTCGAGTTCCTTTGGCTTTTCGATCCTGTCTATTTTCTCGAGGACTTTTTTACGGCTCTCAGCTCTCCTTATAGACTTCTCACGGTTAAAGCTCTGGAGTTTTTCGATTACTTTTTCCTCATGCTCGATTTTCTTCTGCTGCTTTTCGTATTCTCTCTCGCGGGTCAGAAGGAAAAGGTCCTTCTGCTGCATGAATGAAGAATAGTTTCCACTGTAATCGTGCGCCTGTTTTTCAGATAGGTCTATACATCTGGTAACAGTCCTGTCAAGAAAATATCTGTCATGAGCTACGATGATAACGGCTCCGCTGTAGTTTATCAGGAAATTCTCAAGCCATTCTATGGACCTTAGATCCAGATGGTTTATCGGCTCGTCCAAAAGCAGCAGGTCCGGGTTTGTGACAAGGAGCTTCGACAGAGCGACTCTCGTTTTCTGTCCTCCTGAAAGCTCTGACATCTTTTTTGAAAAATCATCATCGGTAAAACCAAGTCCCTTTAGAGTTCCACCGACACGTGACAGATATGAGTCACCGCCCTCTAGCATATACTCGTGGCTTAGCTTCTGATATGAATCCATAAGCTTTGTCAGGTCATCTCCGCTTACAGTCTTCATATCAGACTCCATTTTCCGGAGCTTTTCTTCCATGTCGAGGATATCCTCTCTGGCATGGTAGACATACTCATAGATGGTGCCCGGGTAGTCGGCGTCCTGGTACTGCGCCAGATAGCCGTATGTAGAGTCTTTAGCAAAAACAACGCTTCCCGAGTCAGCGGGTTCCTCACCCACTATGACTTTAAGAAGCGTCGATTTGCCGCAGCCATTGTTTCCAACAATGGCCACGTGCTCATGTTCTCTTATCTGAAAGGAAAGTTTTTCAAAAACTACCTTATCTCCAAAACTTTTTGTCAGATCAGAAACACTAAGTATCATATCTAATTTCCTAATTCTTTCTCGAGGTTCTCTCTTATCGCAAGGATGAAGTCCTTACTGTTGAGCTTTATCGGGTTCGGAAGAGTCGTGATCAGAGCTAAGTCTCCGGTCATTTTTCCTGACTCGATCGTATCTATCGTAGCCTTTTCAAGAGCATTGGCAAATCTCTGAAGTTCAGGAAGTTTGTCGAGTTCTCCTCTCTTTCTGAGAGCTCCCGTCCATGCAAAAATAGTAGCGACAGAGTTCGTCGAAGTCTCCTCACCCTTCAGATACTTGTAGTAATGTCTCTGCACTGTACCATGGGCTGCCTCGTACTCATAGTATCCCTGTGGTGATACAAGGACTGAAGTCATCATGGCAAGTGAACCGAATGCTGATGAGAGCATATCGCTCATGACATCTCCATCGTAGTTCTTGCAGGCCCAGATGAATCCGCCGTGGCTCTTCATGACACGGGCTACAGCGTCATCTATCAGTGTATAGAAATATGTGATGCCAGCTGCTTCGAACTTCTCCTTGTACTCCTTGTCATACAGATCCTGGAAGACGTCTTTAAAGGTATGGTCATACTTCTTTGAGATCGTATCCTTTGTGGCGAACCAGAGATCCTGCTTCTTCTCTAACGCAAAAGTAAAGCAGCTTCTCGCAAAACTCTCTATAGATGATAGCAGATTGTGCTGTCCCTGTACTACTCCAGGTCCATCGAATTCGTGAACTAAGGCTCTCTCTTCTGTGCCATCCGGTTTTGTGTAGACAAGCTCTACTTTTCCAGGTCCAGGGATTTTCATCTCTGTGGCACGGTAGACATCACCGTATGCATGACGGGCGATAGTTATCGGCTTCTCCCAGGTCTTTACATTCGGCTCGATTCCTTTTACTACTATAGGAGCTCTGAAAACTGTACCGTCAAGAATGGCACGGATAGTGCCGTTCGGTGACTTGTACATTTTTTTCAGATTATACTCTTTTACGCGGGCAGCATTAGGTGTGATCGTAGCACACTTTACTGCAACACCGTATTTCCTGGTGGCGTTTGAAGCGTCAACTGTGACCTGGTCATCAGTTTCATCTCTGTGCTTTAAGCCAAGGTCATAGTACTCTGTCTTTAAGTCAATGAATGGCAGAAGGAGCTCGTCCTTTATCATCTTCCAGAGGATCCTTGTCATTTCGTCGCCGTCCATTTCGACTAGCGGCGTTGTCATAGTAATCTTTTCCATTTTATGCTCCTTACTTCATTACGAAGTTAATGATTCTTCCAGGTACGAAAATCTCCTTGATGATATTTCCAGTCAGCTTGTCAGCTATTTCCTTCTTAGCTGCTGAGATGGCATCGTCTTTTGAGACATCCTTAGGAAGAGCGATGACTGCCTTTGTCTTTCCATTTATCTGGACAGGCATCTTTACATCGTCCTCTTCTGTGAGTTTCTCATCCCACTCAGGCCACTTCTCTTCGAATACAGAGTTAGTATAGCCGAGATGCTCATGCATCTCTTCTGCGAGGTGTGGAGCAAACGGTGCAAGAAGGACTGTAAGAGTCTCGAGTGTCTTCTTGTCGACTCCGCCTTTCTTTGCCATATCTGTAAGGGTGTTCGTAAACTCCATGAAACCAGATACGACTGTGTTAAGGGAGAATGCCTCAAGACGGGTCGTGATGGTCTTTATCATCTGGTTCCTGACACGGATGAGTTCCTTCGTCTCAGGCGCGTCCTTTTCGCTCTCCTCGATGACAAGCTTGTAGACTTTCTTAAGGAATCTGTTGATTCCCTCTATGCCTCTGTCATCCCAGGCCGAATCCAGCTCAGGAGGTCCTATAAAGAGCTCATACATCCTCAGAGAATCGCAGCCGTAGTCCCTGATCATGTCATCAGGTGAGACAACGTTCCCGAGGGATTTACTCATCTTGATACCCTTAGGTCCCAGGATCATACCCTGGTTAAAGAGCTTCTTGAAAGGCTCGTCAAAATCCACCACACCTATGTCGTGGAGGAACTTGGTCCAGAATCTGGCATAGAGCAGATGGAGCACAGCGTGCTCTACTCCGCCGATATACATATCTACCGGGAGATACTTGTCTGCCTTCTCGCGGCTTACAAGCTCCTTATCGTTATGTACGTCGACATAACGGAGGAAGTACCATGATGAACCTGCCCACTGAGGCATGGTGTTCGTCTCTCTCTTAGCAGGTCCGCCGCAGCAAGGGCAGGTGGTGTTAACCCAGTCTGTCATCGAAGCAAGCGGTGACTCGCCTGTATCTGTGGGCTGATAGGACTTCACATCAGGAAGTACTACTGGCAGCTGATCCTCTGGGACCGGTACTGCACCGCACTTCGGGCAGTGGATTATAGGGATAGGCTCGCCCCAGTATCTCTGACGCGAGAAGACCCAGTCACGAAGCTTGTAGCTTACAGTTCTCTTTCCAAGGCCTTTCTTCTCGATCATGTCAGGTGCACAAGCCTTGAGCTTGTCAGAATCCATTCCGTTCCATTCGCCGGAGTTTATCATCTTGCCTCTGGCCTCTACATAAGGCTCCTTCATGTCTGACATATCAGAACCATCAGGGCTTATTACAGGGATGATCTTAAGGCCGAACTTCTTCGCGAAATCCCAGTCTCTCTGATCGTGAGCAGGTACGCACATGATGGCTCCTGTTCCATGATCAGCAAGTACGTAGTCAGATATCCAGATAGGCACTTCTTCGTTATTCAGCGGATCTATAGCATAAGAACCAGTCCAGACACCGGTCTTTTCCTTGTTCTGGACACGGTCGACGTTAGACTTGTTGGCAGCTGCCTTACAGTATGCCTCAACCTCTTCTCTCTGCTCATCGGTGGTAAGTTCCTTCACCATCTCATGCTCCGGAGCCAGTACCATGAAGGTAGCTCCATAGAGGGTATCAGGTCTCGTCGTAAATACTGTGATATGCCTGGAAGGATCGCTCTTTAACGGGAAGTTCACCTCTGCTCCGTATGAACGGCCGATCCAGTCTCTCTGCATCTTCTTGACCTTCTCCGGCCAGTCGAGATCATCAAGGCCCTCGAGAAGTCTGTCGGCGTATGCTGTGATCTTTAACATCCACTGACGAAGATTCTTCTTCGTGACAGGGGTGCCGCATCTCTCACAGACACCGCCCTCTGCCTCTTCGTTAGCAAGGACTGCCTTGCAGTGAGGGCACCAGTTAAGCGGCATCTCCTTCTCGTAAGCGAGGCCGTGCTTGAACATCTGGACAAAGATCCACTGGGTCCACTTGTAGTACTTCGGATCAGTGGTGTTAATCTCCATGTCCCAGTCATATACTGCGCCGATCTGCTTTACCTGGCGCTTGATGTTAGCTATATTAGCTGCGGTGGAAATGGACGGGTGCTGTCCGGTCTTAATGGCATAGTTCTCTGCAGGAAGTCCGAATGCATCCCAGCCCATAGGGTGGATGACGTACTTCCCGTGCATTATCTGATATCTGCTCCATACGTCCGAGATAACATATCCTCTCCAGTGGCCTACGTGAAGCCCTGCTCCTGAAGGATACGGGAACATGTCAAGGCAGTAATACTTTGGCTTCTTATCGTCTTTCGGATTGACCGGTTTTTCTTCCCAGATCTTGCGCCACTTATCTTCTACGGCGCGATGGTTATAAATAGTATCCATTTTTTCCTCCAACAAAAGTTCACAATTATGATAAATTTTAAGCGTCTAAGCCTTATTTGTCAAGAAAATAACAAAGTCAGACGGCCCGGCTTCCACGCACCATATACTGCTTGAGACTCGCTCTCGCTCCGTATTAGACGCAGCGGACACATAAGCGGCCAGAAAACGACCGCTAAGTGCCGGCGTCTCATAAGGGTCTCTCGCAGTATTGGCGCATGGAAGCCTTACTCTGCCAGCATGTCTAATTTACTGAAAAAGTCAGGAAAAGAGATGGAGACGCATAAAGGGTCATCGATTTCAGTATCACCTGATGCGTTTAGCGCTGCGACAGCAAAGCTCATTGCGATGCGGTGGTCCTTGTGTGTCTTTATTTCAGTGCCGTGAAGCGGCTGTCCGCCGTTTATGATAAAGCCATCATCTGTTGCTGTGATGTCGCAGCCCATAGCTTTTAGATCCTCTGTTACCACGGATATGCGATCCGATTCCTTGACCTTAAGCTCTGCGGCATCCCTTATTACAGTCTGGCCAGAGGCGTAGGCTGCCATAACAGCGATGACCGGAAGCTCATCGATAAGAGCCGGAATTATGTCGCCCTCGACTGTAGTTCCGTGAAGAGAGGAGCTCTTCACTTCTATGTCAGCCACTTCTTCTCCTGATACTGTACGCCTGTCAAGATAAGTAATACTTCCTCCCATAGCCTCTATGACTTTAAGGATTCCGGCTCTAGTCGGATTTATGTTCACGTTCTTTATCAGTATATCAGCGTCATTACAGATAAGGCCTGCCACCAAAAAATATGCAGCCGATGAGATATCTCCCGGAACCGTGATCTCCTGGCCTATAAGTTTCGGCTCAGGTTCTACCTGTACAAAGTGATTTTTTTCATCAGTAAGGACAGAGGCTCCGAAACCTTTTAGCATAAGCTCTGTGTGATTTCTCGAAACAGCCGGTTCTGTTACGGATGTCTTTCCATCTGCAAAAAGTCCCGCAAAGAGGACGCATGACTTGACCTGAGCTGAAGCTACAGGTGAGATGTAGTCTATACCATGAAGTCTTCCTCCGTGTATCGTCATCGGAAGACAGCCATTCTCTGAGTCGATCGTAGCTCCCATTTCTTCAAGTGGAGTGATGACGCGTTTCATCGGGCGGGTGCGTAGCGAATCGTCACCTGTTATAGTCGTCGAAAAATCCTGTCCCGCAAGAATTCCGGACATCAGTCTCGTAGTCGTGCCGCTGTTGCCGGCATCGAGGATCTCAGATGGTGCTTTTAATCCGTGGAGACCTTTTCCATGGATAGTCACATCACTTCCATCACGCTCGATATCTATCCCCATTTTCTTAAAGCAGGAAATGCTTGAGAGGCAGTCTGCTCCCTCAAGGAAACCATGAAGTCTCGTATCACCTTCAGCGAGGGATCCCAGCATTATGCCTCTGTGCGATATGGATTTATCTCCCGGTACAGTGATCTCACCGCGGAGTTTCTTAGCTTCTTTTATGCAGTACATAGCCATGACCTTTCAGTAATTCAAGAGCAGCTTCGTAGTCACTTTCAGAATAGAGCTCTACCTGCAGGACTCCCTCTTCGAATTCTCGGTTGTGAATGATGCCGATATTCTTAATAGAAATCCCGGATGACGCAAGTATCGTAGCGACATTTGCTATCTGTCCCGGCTCATCGCGAAGGTCTGAATAGAAGACAAAGTCTGCCGGAATGATTCCTGACTTTCTGACCGGAAGGCTGTCACGGAAATCCTTTGCCGACTGGAATTTGCTCTTTATCAGCTCTCCATCACCTTTTTCTATAGCTGTCTTAAAGCTTTCAAGGATTTCCTGATATTCAGTTATCATCCGAAGAATGGCGTCCTTATTCGACAGGCAGATATTATCCCACATCACAGGTGAAGATGATGAGATTCTTGTGATATCCTTAAATCCGCCTGCTGCTATAGTCTTTAATAGGTCGTCCTTGTTATTGTACTTTACGAGGTTGACAAGAGAAGCCGAGATCACATGTGGCAGGTGACTTATAGCCGCAACTGCGAGATCATGCTCATCAGGCTTTAAGACCATCGTGACAGAACCGAGTGAAGTGATGAATTTATCAAAAAAAGGCACTATCTCTTTTGCCTTATCACTCTGATATGTAAGCAGATAGTATGCATTCTCTAGGAAAGCCGGATCAGAGTACGCATAACCTGTATTTTCTGAGCCTGTCATCGGATGTCCTCCGATGAACTGGTCCGAAAGCCCCAGCCTTTCTACTTCTTTTGAGATATCATTTTTTACAGAACCTACATCTGTTATAAGAGTGGATTCTTTCAGATATGGTTTTATCCTGGATAAATATTCGATATTTTTAAGTACCGGAGAACAGAGAAAAATGATGTCCGAATCCGCTATCTCCTCATCTGTCAGCAGACAGTCATTTTCTACAAGTCCGTCTTTATGTGCTGCTTCAACAGTCTCCTTGTGTCCGGCTGTGGCGTACAGCTTTATCTGCGGATAGGTCTCATGAATAGCCTTAGCTACAGAGCCTCCAATCAGTCCCAGTCCGACAAAAACTATTTTTTTTGGATCAAAGTCCATTGTAATCCCTTTCTTTATATGCCGAGGGCAGATTTCGCGAGCTGGTCTGCCATTTCGTTGTACTCTACGCCTGTGTGAGCGGCGACCTTATGGAAGGTGATGCAGATAGATTTATTTAGTCTCTGCATCTCTTCTGCGTATTTTTTCGTCAGAACTTTATTAGTCTTCCACTGGCCTGTCGCCCACATCTCTACGCCTGCGTAGTCGTAGTAGATATCTACCGCTTCAAATCCATTATCGATCGCGTAGTGAGCGGCATGAAGAGCTCCCTGCATCTCACCGGCGACATTTCTTATCTCGACACCATCGGCATCACTGTAGCTTCCATTCATTTTTTCTACCGAGCCATCAGGGCTAATAAACACGCAACCAAATGAATACTGTTTTTTAGCTTTTGAAAAACTCCCATCGACATAAGCGGTAAGGTGCTTGTCATCAGCTACTTTAATTAGTCTCTGATCTGCTTTATTACCTTCCATATAATCGATAGCTTCCTGCTCAGTAACAAAGCCCTTATATACAGCGCCTTTGTAACCAATGACCTGCCTTTTGCACTCATCCCAGCTTTTAAAAATCCCGGTCTTCCGGCCATTTTTTACGGCGTAGAAATGTTTCTTTTCAGCCATCACTTAGCACCTGTGACTGTGACGTCGTCTAATACTACGACCGAAGGAACCCGGGCGTTGTTATACTGCGTCTGCTCCTTTGAAAAATGCATCGACTTCATGCTGTCTGACATAGTTCCGGAGACGGAGCCGCCTGAGACTATCTGGACTGAGTTACCGTCATGCAGGTAGCCGAGTCTTATCTCACCAAAGATGTGCCCTGTAATCGGGTCCACCTGGAAATCAGAAAACTCTACTACCTCTAAGTATTTACCATCGCGCAGCTCTGCCTCACTCTTAGTTCCCGGAGCCACTTCGTAGTTTGACAGAATAAAGGTATCACTAAGCCCAAGGTACGATGAGAATTTCTGATTGCCCCAGTAAGTCTTTACGACATCTCCGTCGATAAGAACTTCATCTTTTATAAGAGCTCCCTCATCATCGAAAGTCCTGTTCCTGCTTGAATTCGGCAGTGATTTTTTTGAAGAGAGTGTAACCTTATCCCCGGTAACTCCTTCTGCTACGCTCTCACCTATCTTCCAGTCAGAAGTCTTCTGATATACCATCGAAGCATCTGTTCTCATGGCAAAGTAGTCCCATACTTGCATGGCATCTGCAGTTGAAAGCATCAAAGATACCTTTCCAAGTGCCGGAGTAGACTCAGTGTGAAGTCTGTCCTTACCATAGGTAAGCGTCTTTTCTATGTCTTTCTTTAAAAAATCCCTGTCACAGGTGCCGCTGTCATACGAACGGTAGAGCTCGATCTCACGCTCATCGTTTCTGGCATTAGTTACCACCTCAAGGAAACTCTCCGGGTACTTCTGGGTCTCGTCGATTCCTTCAGAAGTGATATGTCTCTTCTCTATCTCAGCTGTAAAAATCTCATAGCAGTTGATGTCCTCTGTTTTTGTCTCAGGGATATCAGTCAGAGTTTCTATGAAGTCCTTCGAGATTTCCTTTACGTCTGCTGAGTACTCCTCCGGCTTTACGTCCACTGGCTTTCTTAAACTATAGAGAGGATTTTTTACAAGGGCAGCTCTTGAGAGAAGATCACTTATCTCCTGCCTTATCTCCTCCTGTGATGCGCTTGGAGCTATCTCATCAGTAGCTGAGCCTAAATACTTTCCGTCAGCTGACTTCTTATAGACAGTCACATTTATGTGCTCTGTATCTACTATACGATTCTGGTCGAGGTCATGCTTTATGAAGTAGAACTCCCATCTGTTTATTTTTTCATCGGTTACGTCCCAGGCATCGGCCTCAGAACTCTTTAAACTATCTAAAATATCTGTAAGCATTATCCGAGCCTCCCTACTGTCTTTAAGTACGGGCCTCCGTCTGCCACCTTGACCCACTCCTTGTGTCCTTTGCCGCAGGCTCCGTTGCCGAAGCACTCCCTGTCATCTGAGATCATCGAAATAGAGCCTAACAGGTCAGGCACATACCCTGTCATAATGACAGGGGCGACCACTTTTCCGGTAAGCTTACCGTTCTTTATCTCACGGCCGAGCTTTACGATACACTGGATGCCCCAGTGCTTCGGGTCTTCCATTCCACTCTCCATGCCTTCGAGCAGGAAACCGTAATCAACCGATCTTATCATATCCTCTACCTTTGAAGCGCCGGAGTCGAACATCGTATTCGTCATTCTCGTGTAGACCTTGTGCTCGAAGTTCTCGCGCTTGCCATTTCCGGTAGGCTCTGTCTTAAGCCTTAGTGCAGCAAGTGAATCGCAGATACCTGTCTTTAGTATCCCGTTCTCTATCTCTGTCACATCACCAGCCAGAACTCCCTCATCATCGAAGGCGTAGCTCGTCACATCCTTTGCGCAGAGAGCACCTTCGTGCATTGTCACAAGGTCGCTTCCGACACGTTTTCCTATGTACTGCGCTCCTAAAGCTCTTCCCTTTACGAACTGGTCCATCTCGACTCCATGGCCGAAAGCCTCATGAGCTATGAGACCTGTGACCTCAGGATTCGTGATTATCGTATACTCGCCTGGCTTTATAGGCTCAGCATGAAGACTGTCAAGAGCCTGCTTTAAGCCATCCGGAAGGCAGTCTGTAAGACCCTTGAAAAGCTCAGGTCCGCAGAGACCTGAAACTCCCGCATAGCCGAAATCAGTCTTCTTACCATCGGTAACTATCGGGATTATAGTTCCTTCCGAATAGACATATGACTGTCTTAAGTCCCTATGCTCCGATAAGAACATCTTGCATATATGTGTAGACTGAGCTCTGACACGGATATCAGCAGCTTCTTCGGAATCCTTCATTCCCTTATCCGAAAGCTCCGTCATAAAGCTTATAAGCTTTTCCACATCGCAGGTCTCTGGAAGCTGCTCTGTCTCCATCTCTACGAAAAGCTCGGCAGGCTCATCTTTTAATGTACCTGTCTTATAAGAAGTGCTTCCTGTGATTTTTAAAAGCTCCTCCTGTTTTTGAAGCTCTTCAGTAATTTTTTTATAAGCTGATGAAGGGTCTTTTGGATCAAAACGGTTCAGTGAGTATTCGCTGTAGTGATCTCCCACATGGACTCTTACTACTATGCCACGCTCTGTCGTAAGCGTCTGCCCGCTTACCGACTTGCTGCCCTGTGAGACATTGATCTGGAGTCCCTTTGAATCCGTGGCCAGAATGCTCACATAGTCGTAAGTCCCCCGCAGAAGCGTGATCAGCTCCTTTAACCCCGGAGCTATAGAGGTTAGATATTCTGAAAATGGTGCTTTCATCTGATCTTCCTTTCATAAAAAATAAGACCGCCGGCCTTAGTGACCAGCAGTCCTATTTTATATCATATCACTTAAAAAATCTACTATTAGTAAGCGATACCCTGTGCGAGCATAGCGTCTGCTACCTTCTCGAATCCGGCGATATTAGCGCCGACCTGAAGATCTCCCTCGAAGCCGTACTTAGCAGCAGCATCGATCGAGTTGTGAACGATGTTCTTCATGATGCCCTGAAGCTTCTGATCAACCTCTTCGAAGGTCCATGAAAGTCTCTCAGAGTTCTGGCTCATCTCAAGTGCTGATGTAGCAACACCGCCTGCGTTAGCAGCCTTTGCAGGTCCGAAGAGGATTCCGGCCTTCTTATAAACTGCGATAGCTTCCGGAGTAGAAGGCATATTGGCACCTTCACATACAGCTATAGCGCCGTTAGCGATGATCTTCTTAGCGCTCTCCTCATCGATCTCGTTCTGGGTAGCGCATGGAAGATAGATATCAGCCTTTGTGCCCCATACTCCTGAGCATCCCTCATGATACTCAGAACCGTCATTAGCACGTGCCGGATACTCCTTGATACGTCCTCTCTCGACTTCCTTGATCTGCTTTACTACATCGAGCTTGATTCCGTTCGGAGCTACTACGTAGCCGTTTGAATCAGACATAGTGATGACTTTTCCGCCAAGCTCTGTAGCCTTCTGGCATGCGTAGATAGCTACGTTTCCTGAGCCTGAGATAACTACTGTCTTTCCCTTGAATGAATCGTTCTTCAGGGTCTTTAACGCTTCCTCTGTATAGTAGCAGAGTCCGTATCCAGTAGCCTCTGTTCTGGCGAGTGATCCGCCGTAGGTAAGTCCCTTTCCTGTAAGGACTCCTGTGAACTCATTACGAAGTCTCTTGTACTGGCCGTACATATATCCGATCTCACGGCCGCCTACACCGATATCTCCTGCCGGTACATCTGTATCAGCGCCGATGTGCTTACAAAGCTCTGTCATAAAGCTCTGGCAGAACTTCATAACTTCTCTGTCGCTCTTTCCCTTAGGGTCAAAGTCAGAACCGCCCTTGCCGCCTCCGATAGGAAGGCCTGTAAGGCTGTTCTTAAATATCTGTTCGAATCCTAAGAACTTGAGAATAGACAGGTTTACTGAAGGATGGAAACGAAGTCCTCCCTTATATGGTCCGATAGCTGAGTTAAACTGAACTCTGTATCCGCGGTTAACCTGTACCTTGCCTGCGTCATCTACCCATGGTACTCTGAAAAGAATAACCCTCTCAGGCTCTACGAGACGGCCGATCACATCGTCCTCCTCGAGCTTAGGATTCTTCTCAACTACCGGCTCAAGTGACTCAAGTACTTCTCCTACTGCCTCGAGGAACTCCTTCTGCTCAGGATTCCTCTGCTCAAGTCCGTCATAGACTCTCTGTAAATAGCTGCTTTTGAACTTCATCTGTGTGTAAAACTCCTTTCCTTTTCCTTTTTCCAGCAAGTGGTAGTGTCTATGTGCTGTTGACATACGTCCGTGCCTCACACACAAAATAAATTATAACATAACTTTTTCTGATGTAAAGAAAAAATTTCATGCTGCCCGCACTTTACTGCTCGTGCACTTTTTTGCCTGTGATGTGCTCCGGAGTTATCTCGAGGATCTGCACCCGGCCCTTGTTTCTCTCGAGATCATCCTTGTAAAACTCCTTCTGTTCCGGAAAGATATGCATGGCAAGCTCCATGGCAGATTTCAGGACTTTTTCCCTGTCCTCCACCAGCTGTATCTTACCGAATACGATAACACTGTTCACATGGAGCGCAAAATCATCATCCTGCTTAGGAAGATCTTCGATCACTGTAAAAGAGACCTTATCGCATTTTTTCAGCGCATCGATCTTGTGTCCGGCTGGCGCGCAGTGCATATATATATGACGGTCATCACCTAAAAAATAGTTGATCGGAACTCCATAAGGGTAGCCGTCATCACCGATCAGCGAAAGCACACCGCGATGCCCTCTTCTGAGCACATCTAAAGCCTCCTGATCCTCAAGCTGCTGCTTGAATCTTCTCATTTCTCTAAACATAGATACCGCCTTCTAAGAATATGAAAACACAATCTGCCTTACTATTTTATCAGAATATCTTTGCTGTCTCAATGCAAAAATAAATGGTAACAGCAGTAAAGTAACATTTTCCCAATCTGCGGTACTATATACCAATGCGTCGATGCCAGGGCAGAGTCACCTTATCTCCAGCCCTGCCACTGCTTCAAAAACTCCCTCCTTTGCTGAGAGGATAAGTGTGCCATCATATTTCTTCACTACACGCTGCATATTGCCAATCCCTATTCCATGAAGCTCAGGATCCGCCTTGGTAGTACTGATGTGATTCCCCGAGATCCTGACCGGAACGCTTGTCGGATTTTTTACTGTAAATGCCCACATGCCTTTCCTGAACCTTGATTCGATAGTTATCCTGGCAGGAACCCTGATATCTTCACATGCTTCTATAGCGTTGTCTACCATATTTGACACCAGTATCACCATATCTACATCATCAATGCCTTCACCCGGAATGATACCATCAAAGGTGATTGTTACATTCTTTTGCGACAGACCCTCTGACTTTGTCTCAAGAAGTGCGTCCACCAGTACATTGCCGGTGTGAAAACGCCTCTCTGATATATGAAATCTGCTGTCAAGTGAATCGATGTATTTCTCAGCACCGGATATGTCCTCGTTATCAAGCATGGATCGTATTGCGAGAAGATGATTTTTCATATCATGCCTGAAATGTCTTATTCCATCATCTTTTAAGTTAAGCTCATGATAGTACTCTGTGAGATTTTTCATCTGTCTGTTCATTATCACTATCACATTCTCAAGGGTATAGTTATTTCTGTTTATGAAAATGACCATGCCTGTGAGGATCAGGACAAGTATCATAACCAGAATGGAAAATAACCTGCTGCCGGAGCCTTCGTCTGCGTACCACACCGATGATTCCAGATCGCCGGTGAAAAAGACCGCTGCTGCAAGTAATATATATTTCCATGTAGAAAGATTCCCGAGCCCAATGCTAAAAAGGCGGTTTTCTCTTAAAGATGCGACCACACTTAGCAGTACAGCAAAGATCACTGCTGTCACCGCTGCCACGATATCATCGATCCATCTATGGTCATACACTTTTATACCAGCTATAAATACCATGATCAGAGTAAAAGTGGATGAGATGACTGCTTCCGCCTCCTCATAGAAAAAAAATATTGCAGGGATCTTCGTTCCAACTCCATACCCTGACCAAAGCAGAGGTACCGCCCTGAAATAGAACAGGAAGAAAAATATAGCTGCCAGGATCGGTACTGAGTATAGTTTCGCCATGCAGTATATATACGTGACAGCAAAATAATAAAGAAGCCAGATATACCTGTATCTGTGTCTCCTTTCTTTTCCAAGAATCAGAAACCTGTCAAACAAGATACGCATACTGCAGAGATCTGCAATGCTCCATATTGAAAAAAATATAAGCGTGATGATCGTTCTTCCCATTTATACATTCTCCAATGTAAACACAGTATATCTTTTCACAAACTGTTTGTACTTATCCCTGCTGATCTGTATCGTCTTACCATTATCAAGAACCACATAACTGTACTTATACATCCTTACATGAGCCAGATTGATGATAAAAGACCTCTGGCATCTGAAAAAGAGAATCCCGTCAAGTCTTGCTCCCACCTCTTTAAACGAATCTGAACATCCAATCGGATCATTGTCCCTGTTAATATAGACCCTGCAGTTTCTTCCAGATGCCTCTATGCAGAAAATGTCGCCTTCTCGGATGTATTCGGTCGCACCATCCACATGTACGCATAAGAACCTTTCACTGCCAAACCGAGCCATGAAAGACTCCATTGCCTCACTGAACCTGTCTGTATCAAGAGGTTTTATCAGAAAGCGGAAAGCTCCGACCCTGAATGTATCATAAACTATATCAGTATATGCCGAGAGAAAGATGATCGTGGTATTTCTTGACAATCTGTGCAGCTCCTCTGATATTTTTATACCATTCTCTGACGAGCCTTCAAATTCATAGTCCATAAAAACCAGATCATAATGTATTTCTGATGACAGCAACGCCTTTCCATCAGCATATTTTTCAACTGAGTACTCTACGTTCTTATCAGCAAAGTAATCCGCCAGTTGCCTTAACACGTCCTGTCTGGCATGTGCGTTATCATCGCATACTGCGATCCTGACCATAATACAGAATTCCTCTCCATTACAATTTTGAGTCAGCTCTATTATACATTTTTTTCAATAAAATAAATAATTTCGATCGTATACCCATGTTACACTATTCATGATCTCTCATAATACAGATATACGTCCGACAGCTCGGGTTCAACCTGTCTCCATTCATCAGTAAGATTTGTATCATCTGTTATGATTCGTACCTTCACCCTCCTTCCTACATAATGCATATTGGAAACAAGCGTCCCTGAAGCCTTTAGCTGTGTAATCTCCTCTTTTACCACGGTACCTTCATACACTTTCCTTTTTATTGAATCCTGCAGAAATTCAGGAGAACCGGATTTTATGAGTTTCCCGTGATCAATAAGTATCACACGGTCTGCTATGAATTCTATATCAGAGATCACATGAGTGGCAAAGATCACTATCTTATCCTGTGCCTGTCTGCTGATAAAGTTTGTAATACGGATCCTCTCATTTGGATCAAGTCCTGCCGTAGGTTCATCCATTATCAGAAGCTGAGGGTCGTTAAGCATTGCCTGTGCTATGAGAATCCGCTGCTTCATACCACCCGAATATCCTTTAATCTTTCTGTATCTTGCGTCCTCAAGATTTACGGCTGAGACCATCTCGTCTATCTTTACTGCTGCATCCTTTTTCTTAAGTCCTTTTAGTGATGCCATATACCACAAAAATTCATCCCCCGTAAAGTCGTCGTAGAGATTCTGCTGCTGCGGCATATATCCCAGGATGCTCCTGTATGACTTTCCGATGCTTAAGATATCTTCACCATTCCACGTAACGGAGCCGCTGTCAGCGTTTAGATTTTCGGTAAGTATGTTCATTAGAGTAGACTTGCCGGCTCCGTTCGGTCCCAAAAGTCCGTATATCCCCGGAACGAAGTCAGCCGTAAAACTGTCAAGTGCCCTGGTCTTTCCTTTATCATATGCTTTTGTCAGTTCTTTCACCTCAAGTTTCATCGTTGTTCCACCTCTCATGTAAAGATCAGTCCTCTGCCTGAGAGAACATTTATCATCATGGTGACTATATCCACCCCTATCATTTTAGCTACAATCGAGATCATAAGGATAACAAGCGTACCGGTAATACCACAGGCCGATGCGCTTCTGAACCATATAGTGGTTTTCAGCATAAAGGCTGTAAGCGCCATATACAGAGCAAGTCTTAAAACAGCGAGCATAATGAAAAAACACAGCTCACTTACAGGCACTTTTATCATAAAAGTCGTAAGCTGTGTGAATGGAGCCATCAGGTTCACTCCCTTGTCAATACGCATGTAACTCAGGAAATCCGGTATATTCCAGAATATATAATATATAAGCGCAATGATATATACGGCTTTTCTTTTTTTACTACGTATCATCGCATAGCCTGCCGATGTAGTATCAAGCAGCGAATACATGCCACTGGAACTGTCTGCGCTCTCCAGACCGCAGACTGTAATCACTATGGCATTCCCTGCTATAAGAAACAGGAGCAGATCTGTATCTATATCATAAAACTGCTGTGTTAATGCTTCTTCATCAAAGAAATACTTACCGCCGCTTCCTTTTTTTAGAAGTGTATCTCTCTGCTGTTCAAGTTTCGAAAGACCGACATCGCGCATATCCATCTCATACTGTATGTAAAGTTTTCGCGCTTTGTCTTCTTCAGAATTTCCAAGAGACTTTGCCTCAGCAAGCATCGAGTCCAGTTCAGCTCTTTCGCTTTCTATAAAGTCCAGTTTCTCATAAGTCACGATTCCCTGTACTCTGTTCACCAGCCTATGGTACTCTGCATCAGATGATTTCTTGAAAGACAAAGGGCTTAAAGCTATGCGGCTGAAACCGACAATGACAAGAATAAATATGACAGTTATGATCGCTCTTCTCTCATGTATCATGATCTTGCGAAATTCAAAGACTGCGATATGATCCGTGTGCCACACACTGCCCATCTTGCTCCTTAGGTGCAGCATCATCTTATGAAACAGGCTCTCCGATTCAGTCTGAAACGATAATGAGAATCCTGCGATACCTGCCAGAGAGAATATGCTCCCAATTATCATTAACGTAATGATCCCGGTGGTCATCTGGCTTACAGGATATCCGAATATATCGATATTCAGATGATTCCCCAGCGAGGTCTTCATGCAGCACTGATAGAAAGGGTTTAAGGACAACAGAATATTCAGACGTCCCGATACGCTGACCCGCTGCGAAAGGATCCATTCAGCAACGAAAAAAGCGGTATAAATGGTAAGAGAAATCTCATTTCTCCTGAGCACAGAAAATAACATCTGTATAAACAAGACACAGAATATCCCGGCCAATATATGTATGACTGCCATTACAGCGATTGCTGTACCAACAGTGAGCGAATACTGACAGTTCCTGAACATAGATGATGACTGTATGATCGCATCTAATCCGAATGTTCCATATCTGTATCTGACAAAAAGAAGCTCTGTAATGTCGCAGACAAGACTGAATACGGCTATGTATTCAGACAAAGATACAGATCTCTTCAGATACAACCATCCATGTCCTCTCTTTGTGCTCTTGAGCAGCAGAAAGAAACCTTTCCTTCGCTCTGCCGGAAACAGCTGATAAACGAGTACAAACGCGAATAGGATGACAGGCAGCATATGGTATGGGTACACGGCATACCGGGTCAGTGCTTTGTAGTCTCCTTCTTTAAAGCCTTTACCTGTAAGAGCTGAGTAATCTCTCTCAGTCTTTATCAGATTCCGGTACAAAAAGGTATTATAATCTGCATATGCCGGCTGCTTCTTAAACTCTTCCGTCTGCTCAGGTATCTGCGCGAGAAATTTTTCATAATCCTGCTGCGAATATTCATATGTACCATTGTCATACTGCCTGCTGCCATATTCACTCAGCAATATCACATCTGATGCCAGGAGCATGGCAGCGAGTATCCATAGCATCCTTATGTGTATCAGTTTCTTTAATTCATATTTCATAATATCGCAGCCATTTCTCCAATCAGAACACTACATCATCCTAAAAGGTTCTCTTCATAGTATTTCTCGGCTGGTGTTTTACCAGTCTCAGCAACCTTTTTTCTTGGGAAGGCACTGCCATTCAGAGAACCGACGCATGACTTATCACCGATGTACACCTCAGCAGTACCTGTTTCCCTGTTTCTTAATACAAGAAAGCTTTTCTCTCCTGAACCGAGAGGCACATAGTATAATGGGAAGTTATCCGAAGGCTGCATTGAGTCTTTCAATTCTTCCGTATATGTATCAACCTGTTTGTATTCCTTGTCATAGACAATATATTCTGCTTTCCCGGGCGTCTCATCCAAAGATCCGTCAAGAACCTGGCTTTCAATGCTATAATCATCAGAAATAATAAGGTGTTCTGAATCACTATATAAGGCATTACCTGATTTCGTCCGTATTGGGATTTTATTTACGTTGCTGCCATCAAGATCCGCCTCATACAGATCTACGGTATATCCCGGATTCTTTGATATCTTTTTGCCTTTTTTAGTATTTTTCTTTGCCTCTTCCATTATTCTGGATGTCATTTCACCATCATCTACATAAAATATCACCTTATCGTTAAAAAATGTAATCTGGGAAACGCTGTCTCCATATGTTATACCATCAATATCTTCTCTCTGACCGGGAGCTTTTATTTCAGAGGTCTTTCCGTTGGACAGGTTAACACTGATTTCCTTTATGTAAGCCTTCTTCCCGTCTCCGGTATCTCCTCTCACCATAAAAAGGATATAATTGCCATATGCTTTAAGATCTTGTATATCGTATACATTAATATTATCCGGCGCCGTGTATATCGTTTTCTCTTTCCCTGAACCTTCAAGTGGGTACGCTTTTACAGACATTTTCTTATTATTGTCTTCATCGTATTCTTTGTAGACATAATAATAATAGCCTCTATGAAATATCCTGTTTACATGTGATGTATCAAAGCTGTGAACAGTATCCTTTTCTGAACCATCTGTCTTAACTCTGACCAGATTAGTCGCAAGACTTAGTTTTTCGGTTGTACTAGTCATATTCTGGCTGTCAGAATAATAGATGTACCCATTCTCGTATGACAATACCCTCGAACCATCAAAAGCTATCTGATAAGGACAAAAAGCGTTACATTCGGCAAAACGTTTCGGATCCGTCTCTTTGTCGTGAAGACAGTCTGGTTTATTACATAAAGGCTTGTTTGTACCGGTATGTATATCGTATTTGTATATATAATCACTATTGAGATAATATAAGTTCCCGCTCTCGTCCTCCGTGCAGTTGGTATATGATGGTGACTCCTGATCAAAGTTCATATACTGGTAATCCGTCTTTATTCTGAATGTATTCTCATTATCAGATGTTCTGCTACATCCTGTCATAATGCAGCAGAACATGATACTAACAGGCAAGATGAGTCTTGATATCATGTCACAGTATCTCTTCATACATCAATCCTCAAAATTCAGGCTTGTGTAAAAATCTTTTTCTACACCGGCATTTTTTGCTATATGAGTACCATTTGCTTCTAGTACCAGATCTGACCCAGATGGAGTTTCTACTCTGGCAGTTGCTGTAGCAACATCTTTTACATCTCTGTCAGTGTAATACACATGCTTGCTTCCGCTCTTGCAGTAAAGCGAAACAAATGCCATTATGTAAGAATTGCCTCTGTAATAAGAGGTTGATGCAGAAGCTTTTTCACGAGTGGCTGTAAGTGTAGCAATCACTGTTGATCCCAATAAAGTACCTGTCTGAGTTGTTGTTTTTGCCAGAGCACTTGTCGGTGTAATAATAGATGCTGATGCTATCGCTGCCCCCATGAACAATGCTGTCATTTTCTTTAAAATCCTGTTTTTCAACATAATAGTAATTTCCTTTCTCATCTTCCATTTATCCATCTGTTGCAAAATAAGTTGTTCTTTATATATCACTTTTAATAATGCGGCGGCCAATGAAACATATCGATCACCTCTCATTCCATTTATATTATCAGACACGCGTATCTTATGAGTTGATTATAACACAATAAAAAAGGAAATACCGAATTTGTAACGAGATGTAGCTGAAATGTAATGAAATGCAGAAAATTTACTCTTTATTGCTGTAACCGGTAATTTTATTTTTTACGTTGTTTTCACAACGTACTTTGGTCTGCTTCTGTGTGATAATCAGCTCATCAACAAACAATGAACGAAAAGTTTAAGGAGGCAACAAATGGAAAGTAAGATGTTCTGTTATCAGTGTCAGGAGACAGCTCAGTGCAGCGGATGCACGATCTCCGGCGTATGTGGAAAGAAGCCGGAGGTGGCAAGAATGCAGGATCTGCTGATCTATGTCACAAAGGGACTGTCAGCTGTGACAACAAGGCTTCGCAGTGAAGGCACACCTGTAGACAAAGAAGTAAATCACCTCGTAACCGTAAATCTCTTCACTACCATCACAAATGCAAACTTCGACCTTGATGTAATAGCAAAGGACGTTGAAAAGACTCTTAGCCTAAAAGCCGATCTCTACAAGAAGCTTAAAAATACCGAAGGTCTTCCTGAAGCGGCATCCTGGAACGGCACACGCGATGAGTTCGACGCGAAGGCTGCAACGGTTGGCGTTCTTTCAACGAAGAACGAGGATATCCGCTCCTTAAGAGAGCTTATCACCTACGGACTTAAGGGTCTTGCCGCTTACTCAAAGCACGCGAACGCTCTTCTCGAGGACGATGAGGAAGTAGATGCATTTATCCAGAAGGCTCTCTCAAAGACTCTCGATGATTCACTCACAGTTGACGATCTGGTAGCTCTTACTCTTGAGACAGGAAAGTACGGTGTAGAGGGCATGGCTCTTCTCGACAAGGCAAACACTGAGAACTACGGCAATCCGGAAGTGACACAGGTTGACATCGGAGTACGTAAGAATCCTGGTATCCTGATCTCCGGACACGACTTAAAGGATCTTGAGATGCTTCTTGAGCAGACTCAGGGAACAGGCGTTGACGTCTACACCCACTCTGAGATGCTTCCGGCTCACTACTATCCTGCCTTCAAAAAATATCCGAATTTCGCTGGAAACTATGGTAACGCATGGTGGAAGCAGAAGGAGGAATTTGAAAAATTCAATGGACCAGTCCTTATGACTACAAACTGCGTAGTTCCTCCTGCCGAAAGCTACAAGGACCGTCTCTGGACCACAGGTGCAGCAGGCTTCCCGGGATGCAGACATATAGACGGTGAATATGGAAAGACAAAGGATTTTTCAGCTATCATAGAGCAGGCCAAGAAGTGCCCTCCTCCGACTGAGATTGAGACCGGAACAATAGTTGGCGGCTTCGCTCACGAGCAGGTATTTGCTCTCGCTGACAAAGTGGTAGACGCAGTAAAGAGCGGCGCTATCCGCAAGTTTGTAGTTATGGCCGGCTGCGACGGCAGACAGAGGAACCGTGAATACTACACAGAGTTTGCGAAGAAGCTTCCAAAGGACGTCGTAATCCTGACCGCGGGCTGCGCCAAGTACAAGTATAACAAACTCAACCTCGGCGACATCAACGGCATTCCTCGCGTCCTTGACGCCGGACAGTGCAATGACTCATATTCACTGGCTCTCATAGCGTTAAAGCTCAAGGAAATCTTCGGCCTTGATGACATCAATGATCTTCCTCTCGTATTCAACATCGCATGGTACGAGCAGAAGGCTGTGATCGTTCTCTTAGCCCTTCTCTATCTCGGAGTGAAGAACATCCATCTCGGGCCTACGCTTCCAGCTTTCCTTTCCCCGAATGTCGCAAAGGTTCTTGTCGACAACTTCGGCATAGCAGGAATCGGCACCGTTGATGATGACTTAAAGCTCTTCTTCGGAAACTAAATCTGACGCCCTGCACAACTACTCTAATATAGAAAAACTTTTAAAACCAGTCTGCAAAAGACAGATAAGGCAGGAATATTGAAAAAATCAATATTCCTGCCTTTTTCTGATTGTAAATGGTAGATAAGGCGTCCCCTAACCTCATCCATCCATTTTACTTTGCAGCAACTGCATTTTTTGAAACAGCTTTTTCTTCATGACGCTCATCTGATCTTTTATCAAGCCATGCGAAAAATCCTGCAAGGATAGTTCCTGAGATAGAATGCCATACACAGGAAACAGCTGCGATTATAGCGGCATTTGGCATAGCAGCGAACTGAGCTGTAGTCGTAGCGAGGTTTGTAGCCATACCGGCGTTCTGCATACCGACCTCTATAGAGATTGTTCTTCTCTTTGCCTTGTTCATTTTTGTAAAAATACCGACTACATAGCCAAGCAGATATCCCAGCCCGTTGTGAAGGAAAACAGCTGCAAAGATCACAAGTCCTGAGGTAAAAAAGCTTGCTCCCTGTGAATTGACTACGCCGCCGACTACAAACGCAAGTCCTAAGACTGCTACAGCAGGCATCAGCTTCTGGAACTCACGGAACTTCTCATTTTTTCCAAAAACTGCATTGAGCGTAAAGCCAACCGCTATAGGAAGGATTACAGTCTCTATGATCGATACAAACATCGGGAATGCTTTTATCTGAATTGTAGCACCGCTGGCTAAAAGTGAAACGAGCAGCGGAGTCATGACCGGAGCCAGTATCGTTGATGCAGTGGTCATGCCTACCGAAAACGCTACATCACCGTGACAGAGATAAGACATGACATTCGACGAAACACCTCCCGGGCAGCAGCCTACGAGGATAAGGCCAAGAGCCAGATCAGACGGCAGCCTCAGAATATGTACAAGGGCGAAAGCCAGAAACTGCATAACGCAGTACTGAGCAGCTGCGCCTATAAAGATATCGAGCGGTCTCTGAGCGAGGATCCTGAAATCATTTGTAGTCATCGACATTCCCATACTCATCATGATAAGGCCGATGATAAAAGTCTGTGAAGTAAATCGATTTGTCGCAAAATCAGTAAACCACGCGTGGTTTACCCAGCCCATCCAGGCCGGATATAAGAATGTAACCACCGCAAATGCTATAACAACTACAGCTGTGTGGTCTGACATCATTTTTGCCAGTTTCTGAAGCTTTTTCATGGTAATACCTCCTGAAATATCGTGCGGTTCACAGTGGTAGGGCAAAAAAAAGTCCCTGCCCGGCATCCTGTGCTGCCTGAGAGGGACGAAAAAATCTATTTCCGCGTTACCACCCTGATTCCGCCTGCGAATCGCAAACGACACTTTACGCACCAACATGCGCTTCCCTTTAACGGAGGATTCCGTCAGCGCTTACTATAACTGATTCAGCACTGCTTCTCTGAGAGGATACCACAACAGACGCATCCATATGCCTCGCACCACCCGGCATTTCTCTGAAAGGTGTATGACTGTGTGACTTGTTCTCATCTACGAATTTAGGTAGGACTGTGTACCTGCTTTATTCTGTTGACTCCTTGAGTATACCACGTATTGAATTTTTGTCAAGGGTGTATTGAATTTTTTTCAAATAAAAATGTCACAGGAAATCTCCTGTGACACTCTGATCTGTATGATAAGGTATTATCGACTGTCAAACGTTGATTTCAGCCTTTACGCCAAGCTCATCCTTATTCTTTTCAAGTACAGGATTTACTACATTCTCCAAGTACTTAGTGACCTGTCTAGGCGCTCTTCCCACGTACTTCTTCGGGTCCATCGACTTTTTTAAGGTATCGAGGTCGAGCGGGAAAGCATCGTCAGCAGCGATAAGCTCCAGGAGGTTATTGTCTCCGCCGTTTTCCTTTACATTCTTTCCTGCTTCCATAGAAAGCTCTCTGATCCTCTCGTGGAGTTCCTGACGGTTTCCGCCTTCCTTTACACCATCCATCATGATATTCTCAGTAGCCATGAACGGAAGCTCAGCCATCAGGTGCTTCTCGATTACCTTCGGGTATACGACAAGTCCGTCTACTACGTTAAGGCAGAGATCAAGGACACCGTCTGTAGCAAGGAAGCCTTCAGCTACTGAGAGGCGCTTGTTTGCAGAATCATCGAGAGTTCTCTCGAACCACTGGGTGGCTGAAGTGATCGCCGGATTTAAGGCATCGATCATGATGTATCTCGAAAGAGATGCTATTCTCTCGCTTCTCATCGGGTTTCTCTTGTACGCCATAGCAGATGAGCCGATCTGATTCTTCTCGAATGGTTCCTCGACTTCCTTTAAGTGCTGTAAAAGTCTGATGTCGTTACTCATCTTGTGAGCCGAAGCTGCGACTCCAGCAAGTACGTTTAATACTCTGGTATCGAGCTTTCTCGAATAGGTCTGACCTGATACCGGAACGCACTCCTTAAAGCCCATCTTCTTTGCGATCATCGGATCGATCTGATCGATCTTTTCATCATCTCCATCAAAAAGCTCCATAAAGCTGGCCTGGGTTCCAGTGGTTCCCTTTGAACCTAAGAGCTTCATCGTGGAGATCACGTAGTCGATGTCCTCCAGGTCCTGCATGAACTCGTTGCACCATAGTGTCGCACGCTTTCCCACTGTAGTAGGCTGTGCAGGCTGGAAATGAGTAAAGGCGAGAGTCGGCAGCTCCTTGTACTTATCGGCAAATCTGGCAAGTTCATTTATGACGTTCAGGACTTTCTTTCTTACGAGCTGAAGTCCCTCACGCATGATGATGACGTCCGTGTTATCACCTACATAGCAGCTCGTAGCACCGAGATGGATGATCCCGGCAGCTTTCGGACACTGCTTTCCGTATGCATAGACATGGCTCATGACATCGTGACGGACTACCTTCTCACGCTCTCTTGCGACATCGTAGTTAATGTCGTAGATGTGCGCCTTCATCTCATCGATCATATCCTGAGTGATGACCGGCTTGCCATTTTCTGAGAGGCCAAGCTCCATCTCTGTCTCTGCGAGAGCTACCCAGAGCTTTCTCCATGTCGAGAATTTCTTATCCTCTGAAAAAATATACTGCATCTCCTTGCTCGCGTAGCGCTCGCTAAGAGGACTTATATATGCGTCTGTTCCCATTTTATCTCCTTATTATTTCTCGTACGATCCGCGGATATCTTCTTCCGGCGGAGTCAGCGGGTATTCACCTGAAAAACAGCCTTTGCAGATGGAAAGGCCGTCTACCATCTGCTCGAGACGGTCTATTCCCAGATATGCCAGAGAATCGGCTCCGATTATTTTCCTGATGTCCTCTACAGAACGATTGTAGGCGATGAGCTGCTCACGTACTGGAATATCAGTTCCGAAATAGCACGGCCAAAGGAAAGGAGGGCTAGAGATCCTCACATGGACTTCCTTTGCTCCTGCTTCTTTTAGCATTCCGACTATACGGTCTGAAGTCGTACCTCGGACTATCGAATCATCTATCATGATGACTCTCTTTCCGGCAACAGCTTCCCGGAGGACATTAAGTTTTACCCTTACAGAAGACTCTCTGCTCTTCTGACCAGGCTTTATAAAGGTGCGTCCTACATAGCTGTTCTTTACAAAGGCAGTACCATACGGGATTCCTGACTCTAAGGCGTATCCCATGGCAGCAGCGTTTCCGGACTCCGGAACACCTACGACCAGGTCAGCATCAACCGGTGAATCCTGCGCTAAGAATCTACCGGCCTTTATCCTCGCGTCATAGACAGAGATCCCATCGATGTAGCTGTCGAGTCTCGCAAAGTAGATGTACTCAAAAATACATCTGGCCTGTTTTTCTTCAGGGAGCGCACGGGACATATCACTGTGGAGCACACCATCTGACTTGACCCAGACTGTCTCTCCAGGACGGACATCTCGCACGAACTCAGCTCCTATAGTGTCAAGGGCTGCAGTCTCAGACGTGAATATATAGCTCTTTCCACGCTTACCGATAACAAGCGGTTTAAAGCCATATGGGTCCCTTGCGGCGATGAGCTTTCTGGGGCTCATCACGACAAGTGAAAAGGCTCCCTTTAATTTTTCACAGGCTTTATTTACTGCCTCTTCGACTGTAGCAGTATGGAGCCTCTCACGCGCGATCAGGTAGGCGATGGGCTCTGTGTCAATGGTCGACTGGAAGATAGCACCGGTCTCAGATAGGTACTGTCTCAGCTCATTCGCATTTATCAGATTTCCGTTGTGAGCCAGACCCAGAGTTCCCTTGACATAGTTTATCACCATCGGCTGGGCGTTTTCTCTCGTGGACTCACCGGCTGTCGAATACCTGACATGGCCTACACCTATATCACCGTGAAGAGTGTCGAGATTATCCTTTGAGAAGACCTCGTTTACAAGCCCCATGTCCTTTATGACGCTTACATTATTCTTCGGACCATTCGTATCTGAGACCGCGATACCTGCACTCTCCTGCCCTCTGTGCTGCAGGGCAAACAGTCCGTAATATATGGTACCTGCTACATCCTCACCATCGAGGTCGTAGATACCAAACACTCCACATTCTTCGTGGAGGCCACTGTCATTCTTTTCAAAAAAATCTTTCATCTGTTTCCTCATTCAAAAATTTAAGTAGTGCTTAAGTTTCTGAATGGATACTACCATGAGAGGTCTTTTCCGGTAAGGAGCTTATATGCTTCTTTGTACTTGGCGATAGTCTTGTCGATGACCTCCTGCGGAAGGTTATAATCGCTGTCAGGATTTGCCTTGAGCCAGTCACGGACGAACTGCTTATCGAAAGAAGGCTGTCCCTGTCCCGGCTTGTAACCGTCTGCCGGCCAGAAACGTGAAGAATCCGGAGTCAGCATCTCGTCACCGAGGACTACATTTCCATTCTCATCGAGACCAAACTCGAACTTTGTATCTGCGATGATGATACCTCTGGTACGCGCGTAATCGGCGCACTTCTTATAGAGAGCTATCGTGTCATCGCGAAGAGTCGTAGCATACTGAAGTCCCTTTCCAGGATGAAGCTTTTCGATAATGTCTACAGTCTCATCGAAAGTGATATGCTCATCGTGATCACCGAGATCAGCCTTTGTGGTCGGTGTATAGATAGGTTCAGGCAGCTTGTCTGACTCTACCAGTCCGTCCGGCAGCTTTATGCCACAGACTGTGCCATTTTTCTGATAAGACTCCCAGCCACTTCCAGTGATATAGCCTCTTACGATACACTCTACCGGAAGCATATCGAGCTTCTTTACCTTCATGCTGCGTCCGGCAAACTCATCATTCTGGAAAAATTCAGGCATATCCTTTACGTCGCATGAGATCATGTGGTTCGGGATGATATCCTTTGTATAGTCGAACCAGAACTTTGACATCTGTGTAAGAACACGACCTTTGTCTGTGACTTTATTCTTAAGGATCACATCAAAGGCACTGATACGGTCAGTGGCTACCATGATGATCGAATCACCATCGTCATAGACCTCTCTTACTTTTCCCTCTTTTACCGGCTTGTACTCTTTCATCTTTTTTCCTTTCTTAAATAAAAAAAGTGCACCTCATACTTTTATAAAAAGCAGACCCACTCTCGTGAGCCTGCCTTTTTTCAAAAATTATTTCTCTATAAGCAGTGACTGTCCAGTCATCTCTTTAGGCTTCTCCATTCCCATAAGCTCGATAAGAGTAGGAACAATGTCACAGAGCTTTCCGCCCTCACGGAGACCATACTTAGGATCAGCGTTTACAAGGATAAACGGAACCGGATTTGTAGTATGGCTTGTAAGCGGCTCTCCAGTCTCGTAGTTGATCTCCTGCTCGCAGTTTCCGTGGTCAGCGCAGATGAACATAACACCATCCATCTCCTTTAAGGCCTCTACTGCTTTTCCGACACAGGTATCTACAGTCTCTACAGCCTTTATAGCAGCCGAAAGAACTCCGGTATGTCCAACCATGTCCGGGTTTGCGAAGTTTATGATTATGACGTCATACTTTCCGCTTCTTATAGCAGCGCAGAGCTTGTCACAGACCTCAGGAGCGCTCATTTCAGGCTGGAGATCGTATGTAGCGACCTTAGGACTCTTTACGAGGATCCTGTCCTCACCCTTGTTCGGCTCCTCAACTCCGCCGTTGAAGAAGAAGGTGACATGAGCATACTTCTCAGTCTCAGCGATACGGGTCTGAGTCATACCGTGGTCAGCTAAGTACTGGCCGAAGGTATTTGAAAGCTCCTCTTTCTTGAAAGCGATCTTTGTATTCGGAATAGTGTCATCGTACTGAACAAAGCAGACATAGTCAGTCTTTACTCTCTCGCCTCTGTCGAAGCCATCGAACTCATCAGCACAGAAAACTCTTGTCATCTCACGGGCTCTGTCCGGACGGAAGTTAAAGAATATAACACTGTCTCCATCCGAAACTGTAGCTACAGGCTTTCCGTTCTCCTTTATAACACATGGGATAACGAACTCATCAGTCTTATCAGCTGCGTATGAAGCCTCGATAGCCTCCTTTGCAGAAGCAGCTTCATTTCCCTCGCCCTTTGTCAGAGCTCTGTAAGCCTTCTCGATTCTGTCCCATCTGTTATCACGGTCCATAGCGTAGTAACGGCCGCTGATAGTAGCGATCTGTCCTACACCGATCTCCTTCATTTTATCCTCGAGCTCTTTGATATATTCCTTACCAGCTGTAGGTGAAGTGTCACGGCCATCGAGGAAGCAGTGTACATACACATCCTTTACGCCCTGTCTCTTTGCCATCTCAAGAAGAGCGTAGAGATGAGTGTTGTGAGAATGAACTCCGCCGTCTGAGAGAAGGCCCCAGAGGTGAACTTTCTTTCCGTTCTTCTTTGCATTATCAAAAGCCTGAAGAAGCTCCTCATTCTTGAAAAAATCACCGTCTTCGATAGACTTCGTGATACGGGTAAGCTCCTGGTATACGATACGGCCCGCGCCCATATTCATGTGTCCTACCTCAGAATTTCCCATCTGTCCGTCAGGAAGTCCGACAGCAAGGCCTGAGGCTGCACCCTTTACAAAAGGATACTGCTTTACAAGACCGTCAAGTACAGGAGTATTCGCCTGTGCGACTGCATTTGCCTTCGGGTTGTCATTTAAGCCGAAGCCATCCATTATAAGAAGTACGTATGGTTTCTTTGCCATGAGTAATGCCTCCATATAAAAATCAAATTCTCTAATCTACAAACGCTAATGATTATAACACACTATTTTCGTTTTATCACCCCGTTTTTTTCTATGACCGCTGACTTCGACCACGAATTCATATCATTTATGATCTGATCATATCCGGAAGAATCCTTTTTTAGCTGCGATGTCTTCCCTCCTGAAAAATGACACGGAATGAACTTCTCCGTGACTTTTCCATTCCGGTCTATAGTAATGCGGGCAAGCCCCGTATCATAAGCTCTCGGCATATTCATCGTAGATGAAAAATAAAAATTCCCGAGACTGTAAAATACCGGAACCTTATCCAGGTACTCCACCGCCTGAAGCGTATGGGTGTGTCCTCCGACTATCGCATCAGCTCCGGCTTTTACGAACTTTTCAGCAAGTGTGGTCTGATCTGCACCGTAATAGTTCGTGCCCTCTGTTCCCCAGTGGCAGATGGCTATGACCTCGTCAGCATTTTTCTTAGCTGTCTTTATCGCGTCCACGTATTCCTTCGGATTCAGACACTTTAGAACTCCTGGTGAATCAGCTGTCGCTGCCTTCGTGTAATTCATGCTACGCTCTATCTGGGTCCCGGCTATGATGGCCACTGTCCTGCCGTTTGCTATAGTATAGTAGGCCTTTTTAGCTTCTGTGAGGTTTTTCCCGGCACCGATATACGGCACGTCGTTCTTTTTTAAAGTACTGATCGTAGAGAGAAAAGCATCCTTTCCGAAATCATAGACATGGTTATTTGCCAGTGATACCAGATCTGCGCCTATCCTTGTCAGAAGCTTAGCTCTCTTCGGATCTGCCCTGAAACAGAAAGCCTTTCCTGACAGCCTCTTTCCTGTAGTATCCGATGCATAGCAGAATTCGTTATTTATCGTAAAAAAATCCGCATCGCGCATCGTACTCATAAGTCTCTGATCAAAACACTGTGAAAGTGAGTTGGGATTTTTATCCATCAGAACTGTAGTAGCGGTATTCTCGGCAAGGGTCAGATCCCCGCTGAAAAGGAAATCAGCCTTGTCGGAGCTTTTAGTCTCGATCTCTTTTACTTTATTTTCTTTATAGAAACGGTCATCTGCGGCCTGATGGTAATCCCAGAAAAGAGTCTTTATCGTCCGCCCAGTGGAGTTCGTCCAGACCGAAGGATCATCTAAAACCCCATTATCCACCATCGACTGAAGTGTTTCGGTACCGTAAGTCTTTTCGAACCAGTCGAGAAAATCCTTTCTTAAAGACTCCTTCTGCCCCGCAAAAAAATCATCTGTGGCTTCAGTGAGGATAACTTCTTTGGGATCATCCGATGTCTTCTCAGGCTCTTTGGCCGAATTCTCTGCACTGGTGCTCACCTGCGGCTTTGCATTTTTCTCTGATGTCGCCTCTGTCTTACCGCAGGCAGTAAGGCATAAAACCGTCAGACATACGAAAAAGGGGATAAACCCCTTTTTCATTATCTTACTGCTCATAGCCCGGAAGCGGCTCTGCGCCTTTTCTTCCATGGCAGAATTTGTATTTCTTTCCTGAACCGCAAGGACATGGATCGTTACGGCCGATCTTCTTTACATGAACTGTGTGTGATTTTCTCTGTGAGAGAAGAAGCTCTTTCTGCTGTTCCTTTGAATAGATGTTATTCCACTCAGGAAGGTTATAGAGCCAGTCTGCTCTGGCATCTACCATATTACGGTAGAGCTTCTCGAGATCGTAGCCGAGCTGTACTTGCGTGTCAGCTTCCATGGTATCGATTGGGTTTTCTTCCTTTAAGCTCTCCTGGATACCGTCGAGGAATCCTGCCATCTCGAGATCAGTGAGTCCGAAGTTCTCAGCCAGTTCATGGACAGTTCCCTTATATACTTTTTCAGGCTCCTTCAGAAGGATCTCATATACGCCCTTCTCCTTCTTGAAGTAATCATCCCAGAATTTTTCCAGATGATATCTGTCCTGTTTATTGTCATAGGCTACTGCCTTCCATTCGTCTAATAATGCCATTAAGTGTTACCTCCTTTTATTTTGACAACTCACCTACTTTATCACAAAAGACGTCTATTGACAAGACTCGGGTTTTTCTCTAATATATCGTGGAAGGAGATTTTTATGCAGAAATTAAAACAGATTTTAGGAATAGCTGCTATAGCTTTACTTGTATTTATGTATGTACTGACTCTGGTCTTCGCCATTATCGATAACCCGCATACGATGACGCTTTTCAAGGCCTCAGTAGCAGCGACTGTCGTCATACCTGTAGTCCTCTGGGTCATCCGTATCTTCGTAAAAATAGCAAAGCCGGACAACTCAGAATTCGATGAAGCTACTAAGAAAAAAGACTAAAGCTCGGAATTAAGCCACGCCAGATCTTCAGGCGTGGTTATTTTTTTATTCAGCTCTTCCCCTGTCACAGGATGCGCATGGATATGAAGAGCTTTTTCCATTATCATGACATCATCTGTCACATCAGAAAAATCTGTTTTCTCATCAATCAGCTTATGATATGCCTTTAATATTTCTTCCCTAACAAATGCCTGCGGTGTCTGCATCCCAAAAAGTGCCGAACGGTCAAATGCATCGTCAAGGCTTCCGTCCGGCATTAGCTGTCTTATCGTATCCTTTACCGGGATCACTGGTACTACGGCCGGATATTTCTCTACTGCCTCTATGGTATCAGCTATAAGGCGCTGCGAGATAAGAGGCCTGGCTCCATCATGTATAAGCACGTAGTCTCCAGATGAAGCCTTAATGCCATTGTAGACTGACAGGGCTCTGACCTCTCCACCGGGAACTATCGAAGTGCATTTAGATATTTCATATATTTTAACTATCTGCGAGCAGAAATCGATGCTGTTTTCTCCGGTTACGAGAATTATCTCGTCAACCATACTTTTTTCAAAGGCCTCCAAACCATAAGCGATAAGAGGCCTTCCCTTCACTTCCAGAAACTGTTTAGGTATGCTGCGTTTCATCCTGCTGCCTTTTCCGGCAGCCAGGACTATTGCTGTTACTTTGCTCATCTTCTCTTCCTTACTATGCAGACTGCGATACCGTAGATGATAAGCGCAAGAGGCAGGGCAATGCCTGTCAGAAGTCCGAAGACCCTGATGCCTGTGGCGTTTATCGCAAGGGTGCTTGCATCTATGGACTTCGATGGGATGCTTACTGAAGTCCCAGTCTGGTCAGGCAGCAGATATGAGAATACATCAGAAAACAGCGTTGCGTTTCTTCCCGATATCTGTTCGTTCATCTGGTCTGTAAATGCGTAGCAGGAACCGAAAGCTGCGACCATTCCATTTTTCTTATTCTTTGAGATAAGGCCAAGTGAGAACTGTCCCTGTTCATCGCCCGACTCCTTCTTTACTTCTTCCGTGTCGGAAAGCGCACTCTGGACAGAATCAGAATCATTTAATGAATTCTTCGCTATGGCTTTGTCGCTTGTGACCATCAGGTTAATAAACTTAAGCCCATCAGTCTTTACCTTCTTAAGTCCCACGGAAATAGGCATGAATACCTGAAGTGAGCCTGTGACATCTGTTGTGGCTTTGGTATCTTTGACCTCTGGCAGAAGGAAATACGGACTCTGGTAGTAGTTATCAGTGTTGGTCTCTGCTATGGCTCCAGTTGTAGCCTTTATCCCGTTATCATTTAAGAATTTATTTAAGTTCTTAAGTCCGCTGTTCTTTAATACGTCTACTGCGACAAATACTTTTCCGCCGCCACTGACATAGGTATTAAGCTTTCCTATATCATCAGAAGAAAGGTCTGACTGCGGTCCGAAGATGATGACTGCCGAAGCGTCATCTGGAACCTTATCCTGCTTTAAAAAATTAAGCTCTTCTGTCTCGGCGTTAAGCTTAGATAAGGTCTTAGTAAATGTAGATGAAAGCGAAGGCTCATCGTGTCCGGTAAGGACATAGATTTTCTGGAGGCTCTCAGCGTTCAGGTAGTTTATAGCGCTTGTGACCTGACCCTCGATATCATACCCTGTGACCTGCTGTGAATAGCTGGAATAATCCATCTGTGTCTCATAGAGGTCTGAAGTGTCGATTGTCCTGCTCCTGTCTCCACTTACCACGATAAGGCTTCCACTCGACAGGTCCTCATCGGTGTACTTAGATGAGAAAGTCGGGTTCTTAGAAGTATCGACGTATTTTACCGTGATATGCTTCGAATGAGCGGCATACTGGTCTAAAGTCTTTTTCAGAGTTATCTCATAGTCGTAAGTCAGGGATGACTTTTTTGCCAGACAGTAGATAGTCACATCCTTATCGAGCTTCGAGAGGATCTTCTCAGACTTATCGGAAAGCGTGTAGAACTTCTTCTTCGTCATGTCATAGACAGAATACTTATCAGGCACTTTTGTCATCGCGAAGTTCCCGCCGAATGCTACTGCCAGGACTGCCACTATCGTAACAAGTGAAAATGCAGAAACTGTAAGACGCTTTCTCGAGATAGTGTAACGTCTCTTGAGTATTATCTGCGTCGTAAGTACCAGACAGATCATAATGACAGAAAGGTAGTAGACTACATTCTTAAGAGACAGGCTTCCTGAAAGGAAATCAGAAAGCGGAGTTATGAAGTCGTACCAACCGAGAATCTTTGCAGGTATCCCGCCTATAGACAGAGCGCTTACAAATGAAGCCGAGATATATCCTATGAAAATCAGTATAAACGAAATGACCGCACTGACTATCACATTTGATGTCAGGGCAGATGCTAAAAGTCCCACGGCAAGAAGTGTAAGACCATATAGCAGAAGTCCCAGGACAGCTGTGTAGTTCTCTTTTAACGATACAGTCCCGTAGAGTTTTAATATGAGCGGAGACGCTGCTATAAAAGCTACAACTATCGCAAAGCAGCAGGCAAGTGCTAAGAACTTTCCGACTACTATGCTTCCGACTCCTACAGGTGAAGTCATGGTGAGCTGGTCTACCTTGTCACGGCGCTCTGCCGCAAGCACCCTCATTGTAAGAAGTGGCACCGTTATAAGAAAAATAAACGACATACCGTTTATCGCATACGATACGCTTGGTATTCCCTGCATCAGGTTATAGACTGTAAAGTACAGCCCGTAGATGATAAGGTTTATTCCAAGGAAAAGCCATCCGGTTATCCCTCTGAAGAATGATAAGAATTCTCTTTTAAATACTGCCTTCATTCGTCATCCTCCTCGTCATCATAATCATCGTCGTCTGTATCATCTGATCTTTCTTCTTCATCAGAGTCGTCTGTCAGCTCATCGATATTTTCATCTTCTGCTTCTTCTTCAGAACCCTCTTCGTCCTCAAATCTCGATGAAAGCGGTTCTGATTCCTTTGTATTTTCCTCCTGCTCGTCTTCGGTCAGTTCGAGGAACACATCCTCGAGTGACTCATCATGCTCCTCTAAGAGGTGCTCTGTATTATCAGATAGTACCAGCTTTCCCTTTGAGATGATAAGCACATGATCACAGACTTCTTCGATTTCAGACAGGATGTGAGAACTCAGGATCACCAGATGGTCTTTTTTAAGAGAGAGAATCAGCTCTCTCATGGCTACTATCTGTCTAGGGTCGAGTCCTGCAGTAGGTTCATCCAGGATGATAAGCTCCGGATCACCAAGAATGGCACACGCGAATCCGACTCTCTGTCTGTATCCTTTGGACAGATTCTTTATGAGCCTGTCTTTTACGTCTGTGACAGAAGTCTGCTCCATCAGGGAAGATACTTTTTCTTTTCTCAGAGAATGCTTTATTCCTTTAAGCTCTGCAGCAAAGAGCAGATACTCCCTTACTGTCATGTCGTTATAAAGCGGCGGGACTTCGGGCATGTAACCGATCAGGACTTTTTTTCTGTTCTTGGGATTAGTCAGATCCCTATCATCTAAAATGATCGAGCCGCTGTCCGGTGCTATATACCCGGTCAGCATATTCATAGTCGTGGATTTTCCGGCTCCGTTAGGGCCCAGGAGTCCGAGGATCTCTCCCTTATCTGCGGTAAAGCTTAAGTCATTTACGACCGTCCGCCTGCCGTACTTTTTCGTCAAATGTTCTACTGTAAGCATATTATCCTTTCTAAACACATATAAAGGCACAGCCTTTATGGTACTTAAAAGCTGTGCCTTTTATAAGCATATTTTGTGATTATTATATGAAAATGATTACCTATTGAGAGGGCTTACTCTGTAGATGATATCATCACGTGAAGGTCCATTGCTTACCATAGTGATAGGATATCCGATCTGCTCCTCGATGAAGTTCACATAGTCCTGTGCCTGCTGTGGCAGATCTTCGAACTCTTTGATCCCTCTGATATCACACTTCCAGCCCGGGAGAGTCTTATATACAGGCTTGCATCTCTTTAGATCCTTAGTCACAGGGAAGTCTGTCGTCTGTTTTCCGTCGAGCTCATAAGCTACGCAGACAGGGATCTCATCTAAGTATCCCAGGTCATCTAAGACTGTAAATGCCACATCTGTAGCTCCCTGAAGTCTGCATCCGTACTTGCTGGCTACACAGTCATACCAGCCTACTCTTCTTGGTCTTCCAGTAGTAGCGCCGTACTCACCGCCGTCTCCGCCGTGATTTCTTAAAAGCTCTGCCTCGTCTCCGAAAATCTCTGAAACGAACTCACCTGCTCCTACTGCTGATGAATAGGCCTTTGATACTACGACTATCTGCTTTATCTCATAAGGAGGGATTCCGGCTCCGATAGCCCCGAAGCCTGCGATAGGAGATGATGAAGTGACCATAGGATAGATTCCGAAATCAGGATCCTTCATCGTCCCGAGCTGCCCCTCTAAGAGAGCTGTCTTTCCCTCTTTCAATGCACCCTCTAAGAACTTTGGCACATCTGCGAGATACGGCTTTATTTTGTCTCTTCTCTCCTTTATCCACTCGAGAAGTCCCTTTCTGTCGATAGGATCTGTATGGTAGAGATTTACTAAAAGAGCGTCCTTTATATCAGCGATGTGATCTATTTTTTCCATTAAGGCATCATCATCCTGATAGAATTCATTTATCTGCCAGCCGATCTTCGCGTACTTGTCTGAATAGAACGGAGCGATACCGGACTTCGTAGAGCCGAATGACTTTCCTGCAAGTCTCGCTTCCTCCAGTGTATCGAACTGGATGTGATAAGGCATCAGTACCTGTACCCTGTCACTTACGATGATATTCGGTGCCGGTACACCCTTTGACTCGATATCACCTAACTCTTTTAAAAATTTATCAATATCGAAAGCCACACCGTTTCCGATCACATTGGTGATGTTCTGATGGAATACTCCTGATGGAAGAAGGTGGAGGGCAAACTTACCGTATTCATTTACGATAGTGTGTCCAGCGTTTGCTCCGCCCTGGAAACGGATAACGATATCTGCTTCATTTGCGAGGGTGTCTGTGATCTTTCCTTTTCCCTCGTCACCCCAGTTAGCTCCTACAACTGCCTTAACCATATGTACCTCCTGTAAAAATATATGATCGTGCCAGGCCTTCTCCGTTGTAAAAGACGGGATCCGCAAGTATTACGGCACTGTATATAAAACGCCTGTGGCGAATTATATCTCCTTTAGGAAACTCTTCGAAGTAGTGACTGCGAGAGTTCCCGGTCCGACGTGGCAGGCAATTACGAGTGAAAGCTCGTCTACTATGACCTGTCTGTCCGGATAGATAGCTAAAAGCTCTTCTTTGAACTTCTCCGCTTCTTCGCGGTTATTCGTGTGAGCGATAGACATCACGCATCCGCTGCCGTCAGGGTCCTTAAATCTCTCCTCTGTATCCTTCTTTATCGCTTCGAGCATCATCTGCTTTGCCTGCTTCATAGTGTGGGCTGTAGCGAATTTATCGAGCTTATCTCCCTGGATAGTAAGGATCGGCTTTATGTGAAGAAGCGATCCGATAGTAGCTGCTGCCGGCGTGATACGTCCGCCCTTTTTCAGGTATTTTAGAGTATTAAGCGTGATATAGATAGATGAATCTGAAGCAGTTTTCTCCAGATACTCTTTGATCTCAGCTCCGCTCTTTCCCTGATCAGCAAGAGCTTTCGCCTCGTATACTGACAGCTTCATCGTAACAGAGATCCTGCGGTTATTTACGACGAATACTTTTCCATCGTAATCATCGTCCTCTGAAAGCATCTGCGCTGTCTCGCAAGATGATGAAAGCCCCGATGAGAGAGGGATATAGACTATCTCATCGTAATCCTTCAAGAGCTTGTTCCACTCATCCAAGACATCACCGACAAGCGGCATTGACGTATGGATCTCAGCATCTTCGGCCTGAAGCTCGTAGAACTTCTTATGATCTAAGTCAACGCTCTCATAGTAGAGCTTGTCATTTATGTAGAAAGGAGTCGGAATAGAATAAAATCCGTTCTGCTCTGCCTCCGTCGGTGTAATTCCGCTGTTCGTATCTGTAAGAATCGCTACGCTCATTTGATCTCCTTTTCCTTATTCATACCCAGTCCAAGTAGGTATTATACCAAAGATAAAAGATTTTAACAATCTTTTTCAATAAAATCAAAGATTTTTTCGGCAACCTCGTCCTTTGACATGATAGGAAGCTCTTCTGCCCTGTCTTTTGTGATAAGTGTCACGACGTTTGTCTCTGTGCCGAAACCGGCCCCCTTGTCTCTGAGGCAGTTCGCGACTATCATATCACAGTGCTTTTTCTTGAGCTTGAGCCTTGAGTTTTCCACGAGATTTTCGGTCTCCATTGAAAATCCTATGATTCTTTGGTCATCCCTCTTCTGCGCTCCGAGGAAAGATAAAATGTCCGGATTCGTGGTGAGCTTTATAGCGTCTGGCATAGTGACCTTATGGATCTTCTCGCCTGCCGCCTGCTCAGGTCGCATATCAGCAACGGCAGCAGTCATTACGATGATGTCCTGCTCATCACTTATAGCTGTGATCTCATCATACATCTGCTGGGCGCTCTTCACCTGGATAGTCTTTACTCCGATCGGTTCTTTAAGAGCTACAGGACCACTGACGAGAGTTACCTCTGCTCCTCGCCTTGCGGCATTTTTGGCTACAGCGTATCCCATGCGTCCGGTCGAGTGGTTCGTGATAAAGCGGACCGGATCTATGTCTTCCTGGGTAGGACCGGCACTTACCAGGACTTTCTTTCCCTCGAGGTCATGTTCATAGGCAGCGTGCAGCAGTATATGCTCTTCTATATCCTCTACAGGAAGCAGTTTTCCCTTGCCTGTATCCCCACATGCCAGGTAGCCGGCACCCGGTTCTATGACTTCTATGCCATAGTGTCTAAGCTTTGCGATATTATCCTGGGTGATCGGATTTTCATACATCCTGGTATTCATCGCCGGGAAGATAAGCTTCTTGCAGGTGGCTGCCAGAAAAGTGGTCGTCAGCATATCATCAGCTATCCCGTTAGCTGCTTTAGCGATAAAATCAGCCGATGCCGGCGCTACTACAAAGAGATCAGCCTTTTTTGCCAGTTCCACATGCTCCACGTTATACTGGAAATTCCTGTCAAAAGTATCTGTAAGGCATTTAGTTCCGGCAAGAGTTTCAAAGGTGATCGGGTTTATAAAGTACTGGGCGTTTTTTGTCATTATGACATTCACATCAGCATGCTGCTTTTTAGCCCAGCTAGTAAGCTCTGCTGCCTTGTATGCCGCGATAGAACCTGTGACTCCTATAACGATGCATTTATTTTTTAACATATCAGCCTGCCTCATTTAACTTTGCTAATTTCTTTGCCTGATCTGCTGCTATCAGCGCGTCAAGTATCTCTGTCAGATCTCCGTTCATCACATCGTCGAGCCTGTAGACCGTAAGTCCTATACGATGGTCGGTGACTCTGCCCTGCGGGAAGTTATAGGTCCTGATCTTCTCTGAACGGTCTCCTGTTCCTATCTGAGAAAGCCTCTCGTCCTTTTCCTTTGCCTGCTGTTCCTGAAGCTTCAGGTCATAGAGCTTGGCGCGGAGAAGCGCAAATGCCTTGTTCTTATTCTGGAGCTGTGACTTCTCTGTCTGCGAATAGATGACTATACCTGTCGGGTAATGCGTAAGTCTTACAGCTGAGTCTGTCGTGTTTACACACTGTCCACCGTTTCCGGAAGCTCGCATTACATCGATCCTTATATCCTTTTCGTTTATCTCCACATCGACTTCTTCAGCCTCCGGCATTACCGCAACTGTTGCTGTCGAAGTGTGGATCCTGCCGCCGGACTCTGTGACAGGAACTCTCTGTACCCTGTGGACACCTGACTCGTACTTAAGTATCGAGTATGCACCCTGTCCGCTGACCGAAAAATTCACCTGTTTCATTCCGCCGATCCCGGTCTCTTCACATTCGATGATCTCTGTATGCCAGCCTCTCGACTCTGCGAAGTGAGTGTACATCCTGTACAGATCAGACGCAAAAAGCGCTGCCTCGTCTCCACCTGCTCCGGCTCTTATCTCCATGATGACGTCCTTATCATCGTTCGGATCCTTTGGGAGGAGCAGGATCTTAAGCTTCTCTGATAGGTTTGCTATCCGTTCTTCGGCGTCTGACTGTTCCTCTTTTGCGAGTTCTCGAAGCTCTTCGTCCTTTTCATCCTCTAAGACTGAGAGCGCATCAGCCTTGTCGTCTTCAGCTTTTTTGTATTCGGTGTAGGTGTCGACTAAGGGCTTTATCGAATTTATCTCTTTCATCAGTTTCTGAAAGCGGAATCCGTCGGATGCGATCTCGGGTTCTGATATCTGGTGCATGAGTTCGTCGTAATGCATGCGGACATTTTCTAAGTTATCAAACATATATGGTCTCCTTGAAAAAATTGTTGCCGGTTATTGACTCGTGAATCGGGCCGCTACAACCCTGTCATTGCGACTATAGTCTTTGATAACTTGAATATCTTCATATGCATTGTTCCTTAATAACTCTGATACTGCTGTGCCCTGGTCGTAGCCGATCTCAAAGAGAAGGTAGCCGCCTTCTTTCAAATAATTGCCAGAATCACTTATGATACGGCGGTAGAAGGCCAGGCCGTCGGCGGTGCCGTCGAGGGCGATGTGTGGCTCGTGATCACGGACTTCGGGCTCTAAGGTGTCGATCACCGAGGTACAGATGTACGGCGGGTTTGAGACGATCATATCATATCTGTCCTGCTCAGGCAGTGCGTTATAGAGGTCGCCTTTGAAAAAGTGTACGTCTACTCCGTTTTCCTGTGCGTTTCGTCTTGCGACTGCCAGGGCGTCCTCTGAGATATCTGTCGCTGTGACATCAGCGAAGCCCAGTTTTGCGAGGCTTACTGCTATACAGCCGCTTCCGGTACAGAGGTCTAACACTTTCATTCCCGGCTTTATTTTTTTTAGAGCCTCTTCAACTAAGACTTCGGTGTCCTGGCGAGGGCAGAGTACGTGTTCGTTCACGTAGAATTTAAGTCCCATGAATTCCGTGTACCCAATTATCTGCTGAAGCGGGATCCGCTTTTTTCTCTGTGTCACATGGACACGCAGCTTCTCTGCTGTCTCTTCCGGTAGCTGCTCATTCATCTGCATCAGCAGGTGGCTGTAGTCAAGTCCCGAATCCTCTTCAAGCAGTATCCTGGCATCTGATGACGCATCAGGAACGCCCGCCTTACTGAGTTCTTCCGTTATCCGTGCAAGAACTTCTCTGTATGTATTACTGCTGCAGTTCATGGTCTTTTATGAATTTCTCCGGGTCGAATACTGCTCGGACTGAGGTTATTCCGACTTCTATCATAGAATCATCAGGCTCCTTTGTCGTGAGACGCTGGACCCAGAGTCCAGGCTGCGAGAGCGCGTTTACGACCACATTATCAGAGCGCCCGCCGAGCCTTAAGAACTCGTATGAGATGCCTGCTATGACCGGCATCAGAAGAAGCCTGAACAAAAGCTTCAGTCCCGGATTATCAGTGCGGATGAACATAAAGAGCACCACGCTTATGATAAACACGATAAAGATAAAACTCGTTCCGCAGCGTTTATGATACCGGCTCGACTTTCTGACATTCTCCACAGTGAGCGGAAGGTCATGTTCGACGCAGTTGATGCATTTGTGCTCAGCTCCGTGGTACATGAAGGTACGCTTTATATCAGGCGTAAGCGATATTAAATAGATATAAAGAAGAAATATCACGATCCTTAGTATTCCCTCAAAGAGTATCGGTACCCATTTAGCAGTAGTAAAATGCGTTACAGATCCCGATAAGAACATCGGCAGATATAAAAATATAGCCAGTGCCAGGATAAAGGAGATGACAAGTGAAAAGCCCATCTCTGCCTTTTCCTTTGCAGGATTTTTCTCTGCTTTTTCTTTTTCGTCTTCATCCTCGAAGTAGGATGCTGACTTATATAGCGATGATATCCCGAGTATCAGCGAGTGAAAAAATGAATAGACTCCTCTAACTATAGGGAAGTGCTTCACCCACTCCGGCTCAGGATTTATATCCATGGTGTCTGTATGTATGCTGCCATCCGGAAGCCTTACCGCAACGGCTCCCTTTGTGCCGTTCAGCATCTCGACTCCCTCCATTACGGCCTGCCCGCCGATTCCACTGTATGCCATTTAAACCCCTGTCTTAACAAAAAGGCCGGGGTTTTAAGACCCCGGCCTTCACAGTTACTGTATTACTTGTTGTCAATTCCGTACTTCTTATTGAACTTCTCGATACGGCCACGAGCCTTGTTAGCCTTCTGCTGGCCTGTATAGAACGGATGACACTTAGAGCAGATCTCGACGTGGATCGACTCTTTTGTAGAACCTGTAACGAATGTATTTCCGCAGTTGCAGGTAACTGTTGCCTGATAGTACTCAGGCTGAACTGATTTTCTCATCTTACACCTCAATCATTAAGTATATATGATAAAAACATTCCATTGTACATCCCGACGGGACTTTTAGTCCCAGCAACTCCTGAATTTATCACAACCAAATAGCAACTCTGTGGTAATTAATCTACAGCGACGATCTCGCGCTTGTTGTAAGTACCGCAGTTCTTGCAGACTCTGTGCGGCATCATGAGCTGACCACACTTAGGGCATGCGACAAGTGTAGGAGCGCTCATCTTCCAGTTGGCTCTTCTCTTGTCTCTTCTTCCTTTTGAAGACTTGTTCTTTGGGCAGATAGACATACGTTACACCTCCTTGGTATTATATTCTTCGTAAATGTGCAGGCAGACTTCAGCCCACAACGATATCCATTATAAAGCTTTGCGTATTTTTTGTCAATTACTTTTTTGCGTTATTAAACACATCTAAAAACTGTGCCATACGCGGATCCAGCGCCTGCTTATTGCAGCCACAGTCGCCTTCATTTAAGTCATGTCCGCAGACCGGACATAGGCCTTTGCAGTCAGGCTTACAGAGCACTTTGTCAGGCCAGTTCATCTCCATCTGATCATATACCAGCCTGTCTACGTCCACGCTCTTTCCCTCTGCCAGGTCCTCATTCTCGTCGCTGTCAGTGACTATCTGCTCGTCTTCTATGGCGAAATCCTCGTCAATCTCTACAGGGAAATCGACAGTCACGTCCTTAAGGCAGCGGTCACACGGAATAGTCACAGTCACCATAGTGTTTCCGGAGACATTCAGACTCTTACCGGACTCATTTTTTACAGATAGGTCAAACGGTGCAGCCTTTTCCACGGTAAAGGTCTCTCCATAGTGGCTTACCTCAGGCATATCAAAAGTCACAGAGTATTCTTCCTGTCCGTCTCCAGCGGACAGTAGTTTTGTCAGATCTAACTTCATGTTCAGTTTTATTTTACAAGACGGACAGTCTCACGGGCAATGGCAAGCTCCTCGTTTGTAGGGATTACATAAACGAGAACCTTTGAATCGTCGGTAGAGATCTTTCTCTCTTCGCCGGCTACTTCGTTTGCCTTGGCGTCGATCTGAACGCCCATGAATCCAAGATAGTCACAGATCTGGCTTCTTACGAATCCGTTGTTCTCACCTACCCCGGCTGTGAAGGCGATAAGGTCTACACCGTTCATAGCTGCAGTGTAAGCTCCGATGTACTTGGCTACTCTGTAGCAGAACATGTCAACTGCGAGCTTTGCTCTCTTGTTTCCCTCGTCTGCTGCTGCAAGAAGGTCTCTAAAGTCTGATGAAACTCCTGATACTCCAAGTACACCTGACTTTTTATTCAGGAGGTTCATGACTCCGTCGAAGTCAAGTCCTTCCTTCCTTGCGATATACTCTACAGCAGTCGGATCGATATCACCTGAACGGGTTCCCATCACAAGACCCTCGAGAGGTGAAAGACCCATTGAAGTATCTACTGACTTGCCGTTTAAAACAGCGGAGATAGAAGCTCCGTTTCCTAAATGAGCTACGATTATCTTTGAATTATGAAGGTCAATTCCTGCAACCTCTGCGGCACGCTTGCTGACGAAGCTATGTGAAGTTCCGTGGAAACCGTAACGTCTTACACCATACTTCTCATAGCACTCATACGGTACAGCGTACATATAGGCCTTTGCAGGCATTGTCTGATGGAATGCTGTATCGAATACGCCTACCATCGGAACACCAGGCATAAGCTCTCTGCAGGCGTTGATGCCGATGATATTTGCAGGGTTGTGGAGAGGAGCAAGCTCGTTGCACTCTTCTACCTTCTTTAACATCTCGTCTGTGATTACGGCACTCTCGGTAAACTTCTCACCGCCGTGTACGATACGGTGACCTACAGCTCCGATCTCGTCGAGGCTCTTTAATACTCCGTTCTCCGGATTTACAAGAGCGTCAAGGACCAGCTTTACAGCCTCCTTATGTGTAGGCATAGCCACTTCTGTCTTTATCTTATCAGAGCCGGCCGGCTGATATACGAGTCTTCCATCGATACCGATCCTCTCGCAGAGTCCTTTGGCAAGAACTTTCTCTGACTCAGAGTCGATGACCTGATACTTTAATGATGAGCTCCCGCAGTTGATTACTAAAACCTTCATTTTTATGATCCTTCCTTATTTTCTGATCTGTCTGTGGACAAAAACCCACAGCTGTTTTATTATACATCTATAGTAAAAATTCTTCAATAAGAAAAGGAGTCAAAGTGTCACGTATCGGTATCGTCGCTGAATTCAATCCCTTCCACACCGGGCATAAATACATCATAGAGTACGCGAAAAATAACCTGAATGCCGACTCTGTTGTCATAGCTTTGGGAAATGAGTTTACCCAGAGAGGCGGAGTCGCTATTATCGACAGATACTCGCGTGCCGCCGCTGCGATCGATGCTGGAGCAGACCTTGTAGTAAGCATGCCTGTAACTGCCTCCTGCGCCAGCGCAGAAATCTTTGCCGAATGCGGAGTCTGCCTGCTTGAGGCCTGTGGCTGTGACATGATAGTCTGCGGATACGAGGGCGGAGATAAAGAACTGTTACATAAAACTGCGCAGCTACTCGTCGAAGAGCCGCCTGCATTTAAAGACACTTTACAGAAAGGCCTTCGCGCGGGAAAAAGCTACCCTTCAGCAAGAGAGGACGCAGTTTTTTCGTGTCTCTATAGTCCTGAGGTAAAGCTGCTTCTCTCCAATCCGAATAATATCCTCGCGATCGAATACGAGAAAGCTATCATAAAACACGGCTTTGATATCGAGCTTATTCCCGTTAAACGGCAGGGAAACGGATACAACGACTCAGATAACGACGGTGAATTTGTCTCAGCCTCCTATATCAGAAAGCAGATATTTGCTGGAAACCTGCCAACTGTCAGAAATCATCTGACCGATTTTTCGTATAATGAGTTAAATGACGCGTGTAACAAAAATGTACTGCTGTCAGATAATGATCTAAGTCTTCCTCTTCATCTGGAGCTGCTTGGGCACAACGATTACAGTAAATTCTTAGATGTCTCCCCTGACCTGTCCGATAGGATAAAGAAACTCCTGCCTGAGTTTGTGAGCATAAGCCAGTTTACCTCACTCTTAAAAAATAAAAGCCTCACGGCTTCAAGGATCCGCAGGGCTCTTATTCATATACTTTTAGGAATCACAGATAAGTCTCTTGATAAATTAAGAGAACAGAGCTTCGTCCCGGAACTCTGGATGCTCGCTGCCTCAAAGCATGGCCTTTCTCTCTTAAAAGACATCAAGTCAAAAAACTCTTTCCCGCTTTTTTTCTCATTAAACGAAAAAGATGAAACAGGAGACAGATCCCTTTTTCATCTGGAACTCATCAGAGCACTGCGTATAAATAAGAGCGGCATCTGGCTTCCGAATGAATACCAGAGGAAAGTTCATTTATGATACGGCTCGTGGTTAATTATTCGAAAAGACCGGTAGACCTGCTCTAACAGGATGACTCTCATAAGCTGATGAGGAAAAGTCATACGTGAAAATGAAAGCGAATAGTCAGCTCTCTTCATGACAGCCTCTGAAAGTCCGAGAGAACCGCCTATGACAAATACTATATGGCTTTTTCCTGTAAGAGCCAGCTCCCCGAGCTTCGCCGCGAGCTTTACAGACGTAAGCTCTTCGCCTTCTATCGCAAGAGCGATCACAAAGGCCTGGTCAGGGATTTTTGAGAGGAGCCTCTCGCCCTCAGTCTCTTTTATCTTTGTCTCCTCTGCTTCTGATGCGTTCTCCGGAGTCTTTTCGTCCTTTACTTCTATGATCTCGAGCTTAGTGTATCTTGATAAACGCTTGGAATACTCCGCTATCGCATCCCGGTAGAATTTTTCTTTTACCTTGCCAACACAGGCTACTGTTATCTTCATGTTTTTTTTGCCAGACTTTCTACGAGTTCGGTAAGTCTTCTGCACATCGACTGAAGCTCTTCATTCTGAGACTTGAGCTTCTTATTCTCATCGGAGATCATATCCCACTGGAACGTGATCCGCTCTACCAGCCTCGTAAGCCTCGTGTCTGTAAGCGCACTGTGCATAAAATCATACAGCAGTCTCTGATAGTCATCAGAAAGAGACGCTATATCCCACCAGATAAGCTCCGCTTCATAGTGGTCACCGGTATTGTTCCACGGCTTAGGTCCCGGAAAATGCACTATGCAGATATCGGTATCATATATATCTGTGCTCGTGATACCGCAAGTGGCTGCATTCCTCGCGAAAAAATTATACCGTTTCCAGTCGATGACCTTTGTCTCAGCATAATTCACGTAATTCAAGAGATCCTGATCCGGAGCTACTACCTTATAGTCCCAGTCCTTTAGTGCCTTTACATAGTCGTCAAAGCTGTGACGCTCTCTCATGACATTCATATCAAAAAGCAGGACACCCGAATTAAAATAGTGATATCCTTTCTGCATCAGAGGACCTAGCATTTTCTGCTGCATAGGCTGCATTTTTTCAAAAGCCTTGTCACCTCTCACATCTATACAGGCACAGAGCAGCTTACCGCCCAGGTCAGTGTGATAAAGCTGTGAAACAGAATGGACCGTGACCATGTCACAGTCCATATAAAGTACCCTGTCCACTTCAGGCGGCAGGAGTTCTGTAAACATCAGCCTGAAATATATCTCGGCTGTCCAGTTATTTGTAACGGGTGCCTCTGCCGGAATTTCTGATACATCTGCTTTTACAGAATGAAGCCTCACCTCTGGCAGAATGCTGACAGCTGACAGGTTCCTTCTCTTGTCAGCCGTCAGATGCTTTCTGGCATACCCGAGTGAAGCGGACATTTTTTTAATATCCGCATCATCCATATCCTGATGGACCATATAGATATCGAGGTCTTCAGTCTCGTGGAGCATCAGCGATATGACTGTCACCGTGGCATACGGGATATACTTTTTGTTAAGGCAGAGTGCTATATTCATATTAGTGATGGAAGAGTCTGATACCGGTAAATGACATTACCATATCGTACTTATCGCAGGTAGCTATGACATTATCGTCACGGATAGAGCCGCCCGGCTCAGCGATATATTTAACGCCTGACTTATGAGCTCTTTCGATATTGTCTCCGAATGGAAAAAATGCATCGGAGCCCAGAGTAACGCCTGTATTCTTATCAAGCCATGCACGCTTCTCTTCTTTCGTGAATACGTCAGGACGCTTTGTGAATACGTTCTGCCAGGAGCCGTCTGCCAAGAGATCTTCGTATTCGTCTCCGATATAGAGGTCGATGGCATTGTCCCTGTCGGCTCTGTGTACGTCTTCCCTGAACGGAAGGTCTAATACCTTCGGGCACTGACGGAGCCACCAGTTGTCGGCTTTCTGACCAGCGAGCCTCGTGCAGTGGATACGTGACTGCTGACCGGCTCCTATTCCTATAGCCTGTCCATTCTTTACGTAGCAGACTGAATTACTCTGCGTGTATTTAAGAGTGATCATCGAGATAGCAAGGTCACGCTTTGCGGCATCGGGAAGGTCTTTATTCTTTGTTACGATATTATCAAAGAAATCAGGTCCTATATGGAGCTCATTTCTCCCCTGCTCGAAGGTAACTCCGAATACCTGCTTCTTCTCTATCTGTGCCGGAACGTAATTCTCATCGATCTGTATTACGTTATAGTTTCCCTTCTTCTTGTTCTTCAGGATCTCAAGAGCTTCAGGCTCATATCCAGGAGCGATGACTCCGTCTGATACCTCACGCTTTATGATCTTTGCAGTAGGCACATCGCAGACATCTGATAAAGCGATAAAATCTCCGAATGAAGACATACGGTCTGCGCCTCTTGCTCTGGCATAGGCATTTGCAAGCGGAGAAAAATCCATATCCATATCATCTACCCAGTAGATTTTTCTCTCTACATCTGATAATGGGAGGCCTGTGGCTGCTCCTGCCGGTGATACATGCTTAAATGAGGTGGCAGAGGCAAGTCCTGTGGCTTTCTTCATCTCAGATACCAGCTGCCAGCCGTTTAAGGCATCGAGAAAGTTGATATAGCCAGGGCGGCCGTTAAGGACAGTGACAGGAAGGTCACTTCCGTCTTCCATGTAGATCCTTGATGGCTTCTGATTAGGGTTACAGCCGTATTTTAATTCAAATTCTTTCAAAAGTGGTCTCCTTTCATTTATTCTTATTGACAATTCTTGTCTCATATCTGCCTGTAGCGATGTCGATGTAGCGGACAAAAAGTGAGACTTTGTTGTCAGCGTTCAGGTTTGTCCAGACGAGATCAGTAAATGAATCGATGTCACCTGTGATGTCGACCGGGGTTGGTTCACCCTCGAATGAAGGGAGCGGGTTGCCATCGCCTATGTAGGTGTGGATGAAACGTCCCTCTCCTGCCTTCGGCTTGTCATATGAGAAAGTGTATCTGTCCGTGCACGACGGATCCATTCTGTCGCTTTTAAGGATAGACATCTGATATGAGAATTCACCGTTCTCTATATGCATATCAGCCGATATACGAGGTGTGTAGTTCGGCTCATCCGGTTCGAATTCACGGCTTCTTAAGGACTGCTCAAAAGTCAGGCCATTTTTTAAACCGTCAAATACTGTATCTGTCTGGTCTCCGTTTGTGACGATAGTATCATTTCCGAGAACCCTGACTGGTGCATAGATGATAAGCGATGGATCCTCGAGCTTTGAAGGATCAAAGGCCTCTGTCCTAATGCCCTCATCCTCTGCTTCTTTAAAAATACGGTTTCTCGAATTTACGGACCTTCCCATGATGAAATACGCAGTTACCGCGTACTTTCCATCCTGTGATCTTCCAACTACGATACCCCTTCCAGGATAGGTATTTGTATTTAATTCATTTGCAAGTGATCTTAATTCCATTTTTCCTCCAATAGCTTATCTCGGGATAAATATATACTTCAGTACAAAGAGCACTGCGAGGATATACATGAGCACCGTGACTTTTTTCTTCTCTTTCATGAAGCAGTTGCAGATCGTGTTGATGACTACATAAGAGATGATGCCGATAGAGATACCCTCTGAGATGCTGTAGAACATCGGCATTGCGATAACAGCCATATATGCAGGAATAGCTTCACGGTAATCGTTGAAGTCGATCTTAAGGATTGATGAAAGCATTAAGAATCCTACGAATACAAGTGCCGGTGAAGTAGCAAATCCAGGGATTGCTGTAAATATAGGTGAGAAGAACATAGCTACAAGGAACATAAGTCCCGTCGTAACTGAGGTAAGACCTGTACGTCCGCCTGCACCTACACCTGAAGCTGACTCTACGAAGGTAGTAGTTGTTGAAGTACCAAATACCGCACCAACTGAAGTAGCGCAGGCATCAGCTAAAAGAGCTCCTTTGATGTGAGGCAGCTTTCCGTTCTGATCGAGGAAGCCGGCCTTTTCAGAGCATCCCACAAGAGTTCCGATAGTATCAAAGATATCTACGAAAAGGAATGAGAATACGACAACTATGAAGTTGAATACTCCCTTATCGTTCATTGTGGAAAATCCTTTGAAGCACTGTCCGAAGGTATTTCCGAATCTTGAGAAATCAGTAAGTACACCTGACGGGAATGCTGAATAGAATCCGTTCTTAGGATCTGGTACATAGATACCGCAGGCCTGGAATATCATACCAAGGATCCAGGTAGCGATGATACCGATAAGAACAGCTCCGGTAATTCCTTTGATATAGAGAATTGATACGATCATAAGACCGATAAGGGCAAGTAAGGCGAATGAACCGGCCTGGTGCCAGTTTGCTCTGAAGTCTACATATGTGACAAAAGTAGAATCTGAATTTGCTATGAGCTTTCCGTCCTGAAGACCTATGAAAGCCACGAAAAGTCCGATGCCTGCTGAAACACCTTTTTTCAGTGTAGACGGTATCGCGTTAAAAATAGCTTCACGGACATTTGTCAGTGAAAGAATGATAAAGATAAGGCCTTCGATAAATACGGCTGCAAGAGCTACCTGCCAGCTGTATCCCATATTCTGACAGACTGTATATGCGAAAAATGCATTGAGTCCCATTCCTGGCGCAAGTGCGAACGGGTAATTAGCCATGAATGCCATGCAAAGAGTACCAAAGCAGGAGGCAAGGCAGGTGGCGATAAGAATAGCTGTCGAGTCCATACCGGTGCTCGAGAGTATATTCGGGTTTACAGCGAGAATGTACGCCATTGTCATAAATGTAGTAAAGCCGGCCATCAGCTCGGTCTTTACATTGGTTCCGTTTTCTTTCAGGTGGAATGTCTTTTCCAGCATTTTAATTAAATCCCTTCTATTGCAGATTTATAAAATAATATCAGTTTCCCTTGATCTCTTCAAAGACTGGTCTTGTCAGCTTATAGATGTCATTTGCCTTTTTCTGGACTTTGAAGCTTCTGGTAAGGGCTATATTGTACTCGTTCTTGTCAGCTGATTCTGAAACAGCCTTATAGAGTCTGGCGTATTCGATAGCCTTGAGTCCTGCTGGCTTTACAGCGACTTTAAGCTTGTTCTTCTGCTCGTCTGTCAGATTCGTAGAAGGCTTCTTATCAGCTTTCTTTTTATCTGTATCTTGAGCCTTCTTTGCTGCCTGAGCAAATGCGTTTCTGGCTTTCTTTAATACGTCTGGAGAGATCTTAGCGCTCTTTTCGTCCTTTTTCTCAGGCTCAGCCTTTTTTTCAGGAGCAGCAGGCTTTTCAGATTTTTTCTCTGGAGAAGCATCTTTTTCAGCCTTGTCTAAGATGCTGTTTATCTGTACCGGAAGCTTTGTCGGATCTCCGGTGATAAAGAGTACAGCGTCTCCATCAGCACCTTTTTCAATTTCTCTGACGCCCTCCGCGCCTACGCTCTTGTAATCAATGATGTACACTTTCATAATACATGAACTCCTTGATATGATTTATTTGAAAACAACGCTAATACTATACCCTAATTCAGCAAAAAATAAAAGCTTTATTTGAAAAAAAGCCATTTGTCCTTGAATAGAAATCTGTTAAAGCTAAAAAAGCCGGGCTGGTATTGCCAGCCCGGTGTATTGTGATTTCTTTTTCCAAAATATAAATTCTTATTACTGAACCGAATAGAGAAGTTCGCCGTATGTAGGATATGGCCAGAGCTCGTGAGGTACGCGGCTCTCAAGTTCGTCGATAACCTCACGCAGTGAATCCATATCAGGAAGGATCGTATATCTGTTGTAAGAAGCAAGTTCCTTTACATCATCCATATCGTCTTCCTTAGCAATATCGGCATCGAGCTTCTGCAGTCTGTCATAGAGGACTTCAACCATATCAGCAGCCTGCTGTAAGAGCTTCTCTTCTACTCTTGTAGGGATGCCGGTTCCTGTAGCCTTCATATCGTTTATAGTATTTGCAAGGAACTCCTCATAGCGGAGTGCTGCTCCGATGATCTCGTCCTTGGTCATATCTGAAAGTGTCTGTGCTTCGATATTGATCTGCTTGTAGTAATTCTCAAAGCTGATCTCATATCTCGAACGGATCTCTGTCTCTGTATATACCTTATTCTTTGTAAATACTTCGATAGATTCAGGCTCGACAAATGCCTCTGTAGCTTCTACAGTAGAAGGAAGGTTCCTAAGGCCTCTCTTTTCAGCCTCCTTTACCCAGTCTTCTGAATATCCGTTTCCTTCGAAGATGATCCTCTTATGATCTGTCAGATGCTTTCTGACGAGATCTGAAAGAGCAGAATCGAAATCGGCTGCCTTCTCAAGCTCATCGGCATACTCGCTTAATACCTCAGCGACTATAGTATTAAGAACTATATTCGGAGATGCGATAGAAGCATTTGAGCCGAGAGAACGGAATTCGAATTTATTTCCTGTGAATGCGAACGGGCTTGTTCTGTTACGGTCTGTCGTATCCTGCGGGATATGAGGAAGGACTGTAGCGCCGATCGACATCATCTTCTTGCTCTTGTCTGTATAGTCGGTTCCATCGATTATCGACTTTATGACATTGTCAAGCTCATCACCTACATATACAGAGATGATGGCTGGAGGTGCCTCGTTGGCGCCGAGTCTGTGATCATTTCCGGCAGAAGCTACTGAGAATCTCAGAAGTCCCTGATACCTGTCAACAGCTTCTATAACTGCTGTAAGGAACAGAAGGAACTGGGCGTTCTGTGATGGCGTATCGCCTGGCTCTAAGAGATTCTTTCCTGTATCTGTAGAAAGTGACCAGTTATTATGCTTACCTGAACCATTTACTCCGTCGAACGGCTTCTCATGCAGCAGGCAGTGCATATGGTGCTTCTTTGCGACTGTCTTCATCAGCTCCATTGTCAGCTGGTTATGGTCAGTAGCTATATTCGTTGTTGAAAAAATAGGTGCCAGCTCGTGCTGAGCAGGTGCCACCTCGTTGTGCTCGGTCTTTGCGAGGATACCGAGTTTCCATAGCTCATTGTCGAGGTCTTTCATGAATTCCTTGACACGCGGCTTGATCTGTCCAAAATAGTGGTCATCAAGCTCCTGGCCCTTTGGAGGCTTATTTCCAAAAAGAGTACGTCCAGTGTAGAGAAGGTCTGGTCTCTTTCTATATACATCCTCATCGATAAGGAAATACTCCTGCTCAGGTCCTACTGTAGTGATGACTCTCTTGGTCTCTGTATCGCCAAAGAGTCTTAGAACTCTTACAGCCTGCTTATCAAGAGCCTGCATAGAACGCAGAAGCGGTGTCTTCTTGTCGAGAGCTTCTCCTGAATAAGAGCAGAATGCTGTAGGGATGCAGAGCGTATCTTCCTTGATGAAAGCATAGCTTGTCGGATCCCAGGCTGTATATCCTCTTGCCTCATATGTATCACGGAGCCCGCCTGACGGGAAAGATGAAGCATCCGGCTCACCTTTTACGAGCTCTTTTCCTGAGAACTCCATCAGGACTTTTCCACCGTCTACAGGTGAAATGAATGAGTCATGCTTCTCTGCTGTGACTCCTGTCATAGGCTGGAACCAGTGCGTGAAATGTGTAGCTCCGTTCTCTAAGGCCCAGTTCTTCATAGCTTCAGCCACGACATTTGCCATGTCGAGCTGTAAGTGACTGCCTTCTTTGATTGTCTTCTGAAGTGCCTTGTAGATATCTTTCGGAAGGCGCTGCTTCATAGCCTCGTCGTTAAATACCTTACTCCCAAAGATCTCAGGTACGTTTACCATTTTCTTTCTCCTTTCAGTTTAAAATCCAGAAGCTCCGTAGTTCTTAAGAACTCGTGCGCTCGGGTCATCTACATCACAGTTCTCCCAATTCTTGTTAGGCATCCAGTATGCCGGGATCATCTGTGCCTGTCCTGGATAATATTTTTCAAAAAGATCTCTGTAGAGCAGGGATTCTTTTGTGAACGGCACCGGTGCGCCGCCCTGTTTTCCATAGGCGACTGCTTTTTTCTTAAACTCCTCATCTGTATAAACTGTCTCTGCGTACTCCTTGATATCGTCTACCATTGAATGGCCGACTGCATCTGAGAAGGCTGCCTTCTCGCGGAAAAGTAAGTCATGCGGCAGATAGTCAGTTCCTTCAAACGCATGGCGGAGGAGGTACTTTCCCTTGTTATACTTATTCATCTTAAGCTCCGGGTCAATGCTCATGACATAGCTGGCAAAGTCTAAGTCTCCGAACGGCACTCTGGCCTCCATCGACCAGGTAGAGATGCATCTGTCAGCACGAAGCACATCATAGAAATACAGCTCATGAACACGCTTCTCTGCTTCCTTCTGGAACTCCTCTGCGTTCGGAGCATAATCTGTGTATTTATATCCGAAGAGCTCATCTGAGATCTCTCCGGTAAGGAGCACCCTGATATTGCTTCTCTCGTGAATAGCCTTACAGCATAAATACATTCCCATGCTGGCTCTTATCGTAGTGATGTCGTAGGTACCAAGCTCTGCTATGACTTCTTCAAGGGAACTGATGACTGTGTCACGGTCGATGATCACTTCGTGGTGATCTGATCCTATATAGTCAGCTGCCTCCTTTGCGTACTTTAGATCGATAGCGTCTTTTTTCATTCCGATGGCGTAGGTCTCTATTGGCTTACCCAGGAGCTTTTGGGAGATAGCACAGACAAGCGATGAATCAAGTCCTCCAGAAAGAAGGAAACCTACAGGAGCATCTGCGTCGAGTCTCTTATCTACAGCATTGATAAGTCTCTCTCTAATGCCTGCACAGATATCATCGATACTTCCCTTTATATATTCGTGTCTTGCTGAGATATCTCTGTAAAGAGTGAACTTTCCGTCCTTGTAATAGTAGCCAGGAGGAAAAGCTATGATCGTCTTTACCAGTCCGACCAGATCCTTTGCTTCGCTCGCAAAGACTATCTTCTGGCTGTCATCATATCCATAGAAAAGTGGTCTTATGCCGAACGGGTCTCTGGCAGCTATAAGTGTATCTGCCTTTGCGTCATAGATCACACAGGCAAACTCTGCATCGAGACGCTTGAACATCTCCGTCCCGTACTTCTCATACATCGGCAGAAGGATCTCACAGTCACTGTCACTTTTAAAGATATATCCCTCTTTTTCAAGGATTTCCTTTTCTTTTCTGAATCCGTATAGCTCACCGTTGCAGACAACTGCGTTTTCATTCAGCACGAAAGGCTGCATGCCTTCCGGAGTGAGCCCCATGATAGAAAGTCTCTGGAACCCGAGTCTCTTTTTTCCGAAGTCCATTATCCTCTCATCGTCAGGACCTCTGGAATGTGTCTTTGCGAAATGCTCCCTGAATGAAGCATCGGATATATCTGTCATATCCTCTACTGCCATGATAGAACACATAAGTAACCTCTTTTCTTTTCCTGTTTTCAGACAAAGAAAAAGGCGCCACGAACTCCAAATGAAGTTCGCGGCGCCTTTGCCGTTCGTCTTAAGTTGTAAAAAAAGTATAGGCTTTTACAATGCTTTTGTCAAGACTTTATTTTGATTTTTTTTCGGTAGTCTCTTCCTTTGCTGCGTCCTCCGGCTTCTCGACAGCTGCAATGGCTGACTTCTGCATCGGGATACGGCAGTTCTTGTTTGAGCCGAACTCTACGATGATAGTGTCCTCATCGATATCGATGACTACTCCGTAGAAGCCGCTTGTAGTAAGCACTGTATCACCTACTGCGAGTGCATTCATAAGAGCGTTCTTCTTCTTTGTCTCTTTCTGCTGCGGACGGATCATCAGGAAATACATGAATACGAAAAGTATCACGATCCATAGGATCATCACAAGTCCACCGCCGCCCTGGCTGCTCGTCTTACTGAGAAAAATCGGGTTTAACATTTTTGCCTCCTAAAACATCAAAAAATTTCTTTTATTTTACCTAATTAGCCTGTGTTTAGCAAGTCTCTTTTGAAACTTCCTGAAACTCATCGAGTTTTTCTTTTTTAAACTGCGCGTAGCGGCCATCGTCTATCGCGTCACGGATCTGCTCCATCAGATGATTGTAGAAGTAGAGGTTGTGGAGGACGCAGAGGCGCATTCCGAGCATCTCCTTTGCCTTTAGCAGATGATGGATGTAGGCGCGCGAATATGTCCGACAGGCAGGACACTGGCAGCCCTCTTCTATCGGGCGCATGTCCTTTGCGTAGCGGGCGTTGAAGAGGTTCCGTTTTCCCTTGTTAGTGTAGACGTGTCCGTGTCGGCCGTTTCTCGACGGATATACGCAGTCGAAGAAGTCGATGCCGCGGTCTACAGCTTCGAGGATATTTGCCGGGGTTCCGACTCCCATCAGATAGGTCGGTTTATTCTGTGGCAGATACGGAACTACTACATCGAGGATATGATACATCTGCTCATGCGTCTCACCGACTGCCAGGCCTCCGACCGCATAGCCGTCGAGGTCAAGCTCACTGATGCGCTTTGCGTGATCTATTCTGATGTCCTCGTAGATGGCTCCCTGATTTATACCAAAGAGAAGCTGGTTTTTATTTATAGTGTCCTCTCTCTTGTTGAGCTCGGCCATTTTTTTCTTGCAGCGGACGAGCCAGCGATAGGTACGGTCTACGGAGCTCTTTACATAGCTGTATTCTGCTAAAGCGTTCGGACACTCATCAAACGCCATGGCTATCGTCGATCCAAGATTCGACTGAATCTGCATAGACTCTTCAGGCCCCATGAATATCTTGTGGCCGTCGATATGCGAGCGAAACGTAACGCCCTCTTCTTTTATTTTCCTGAGGTCTGCTAATGAAAATACCTGGAAGCCGCCTGAATCGGTAAGGATTGGCCTGTCCCAGACCATGAACTTATGAAGACCGCCAAGCTCTTTTATCGTCTCGTCTCCGGTCCTCACATGCAGATGATAGGTATTCGAGAGCTCTATCTGAGTGCCTATCTCATGCAGATCGTCAGTAGAAACTGCGCCTTTTATGGCTCCGACAGTTCCGACATTCATAAACACCGGTGTCTCTACCGTCCCGTGTACAGTTTTAAAAGTGGCCCGCTTCGCACGGCCATCTACTTTTCGTAAAATGTATTCTGCCATCTTATAACTCAATTCTGTCCGTTCTGGATGCCTGGTTCGAAAGCAAGGCATCTGCTAATACCAGAGCTGTCATGGTCTCTACTACCACTACGGCTCTAGGCACTATGACCGGATCGTGTCTTCCCTTTATCTCTATAGTCGCATCATCCCCAGCGTCTGTAACCGTTGACTGCGGCTGCGCTATCGAAGGAGTGGGCTTTATGTAAGCACGAAGGATGATGTCACTTCCGTCTGAGATGCCTCCTAAGACTCCGCCGGAATGGTTCGTCTTCTTGTAGACTCTGCCATTTTCCATAAAAAAAGCGTCGTTATTCTCAGAGCCTCTGGCCTTCGCAGCCTTGCAGCCATCTCCTATCTCAAAGCCCTTTACCGCTCCGATCGATACAATGGCATATGCCAGCCTGGCGTCGAGCTTATCGAAGACCGGGTCTCCAAGTCCTGCAGGAACTCCGGTAGCCACGCACTCGACTACTCCGCCTGCCGAATCCTTATCCTGCATACATACTTCCAGGTACTCTGAAGCTTTTTTATAAGCCTCATGATCTGGCATGTAGAGCGGGTTCTTCTGACATTCGTCGAAGTCATTTTTTAATGCCTCAACCGGACCTATGGCCTTCGTATAAGCGTGTACTTCGATGCCGAACTCGTCTAACAGCTTTGCGGCAACAGCACCGGCTGCTACTCTGGCAGCAGTCTCACGCCCTGAAGAACGTCCGCCTCCGCGATAATCCCTGAAACCGAATTTTTTAAAAAATCCATAGTCCGCATGTCCCGGACGGAATTTATCCTTCAGATCTGAATAGTCCTTTGAATGCTGGTCTTCGTTCCTTATAAGAAGCGCTATAGGTGTGCCTTCTGTCTTTTTCTCAAAGACACCCGAGAGAATCTCGACCCTGTCAGCCTCTTTTCTCTTCGTAGTGAAGTCGGACTGCCCGGGCTTTCTTCTGTCTAAGTACTTCTGTATATCTTCTTCAGACAGATGAAGTCCCGCGGGACAGCCATCTATCACACATCCGATAGCCGCGCCGTGGGATTCACCAAAAGTCGTTACTCTAAAAAAATTACCGAAAACTGAACCTGCCATGCCTCTCCTTATTTGAGTTCTTTGATCCTGATGCTGTTCGGCTTTCCTACTGATACAGGAGCGTTTTTAAGAAGGATAGTCTCTGTGACGTGATTTATCACAAAGGTCCTCATCTCATTCGAATCATGGTTTAACATCACGATTATCTTGCCGCCTGGGAGGACTGCCATTGACTTCGGGAAATATCCGCTCGTAGGCATCTGTCCCTTATGTGTCAGAAGTCCTGTCTTCTCATCTCTTGAAAGCCAGCTTACGCCATTGAAACCGTCGATAGACACATATACGTACTTTCCGTCATCTGAGATCACGAGCTCACTCGAAAGATCTGCTAAGTCTGCGTTATCCATCGAAGGTATTACCTGGATCTGCTCGAATACAGGCTCATCATCGTCTACTTTATAGGAGTATACCTCTATCTCATTTGTCAGTTCGTCAAGAATATAGAGGAACTTTCCGTCTGATGAGAACTTCTGGGCTCTAGGACCGGAGTCGAGGTTGCAACGGATAGTATCGCATAAGTGCATTTTGCCGTGATTATAGTCAAGCTTATATACCTTTACCTGGTTGAGACCATAGTCAGCTGCTAAGAGGAACTTCTCATCCGGTGTGAGCCTTACGCTCGATACCTTCGGGTGGTCGAGTCTCCTGGCTTGAGCTGAGATAGCCACGCCCTGATGGAAGATGCCGTCTGCAATGCCAGCTATGCTTCCGTCTTCGTTCAGCTTCATCATCGTGACTTTTCCATCGTGGAAGCCGCCTACGAACAGATATCTTCTCTTGGAATCTGTCGTCACACAGCAGCCTCTCATACCGTCGATATCAGCCTGGTTTATCTTCGTGATGTCACCATTTTTATCGATGGAAAATGAAGTCACACCCTCATCCTCGATAGAATAGAGGAACTTTCCGTCCTTTGATACATCAAGGTCTGAAGCGTTATTTATCGGGGCTACGCCTCTCTCTGTAAAAACACCTGTCTCCGGGTTCACATCGTACACATGGATACCGATGCTGTTCTCATGGGTGTAAGTACCCACATAAGCCACATATTTACTCATAAGTTTACCACCATCTCTCTGCGTCTTAAAAGGTCGCCTGGCTCTGCCTCCGGAGGAACTTCGAAATAGATGGTCTCCTTCGGATGCGGGGCACTCTCTACAGGCTCCCTATCCGCATTAAAAAGTTTATCGATCCTTACAGGTATATTATCACCATCTGGCTTCATAATTTCAATAGTTTCACCAACAGAAAATTTATTTTTCTGTGAAATCTTTGCAAAGCCGTCGTTAATTTCCTCTATCTCGCCGATATAGGTAGCACCCTTCTCATAGGTGTTCTCATCGTAGATCTGGGCTTCATCTGACGGCTTTCCATAGAAAAATCCTGTCGTAAACTGTCTGTAGGTGCATTCTCTGATCTCCGCTTCATAGTCAGGGATATGGGCTTTATATCTATCAGGCGACTCTGCCAGGTCATCTAAGGCCCTGCGGTATGCTCTTACGACAGTCCCGACATAGAGATCCGTCTTCATGCGCCCCTCGATCTTTAACGAATCGACTCCGGCATCGACGAGGTCATCCAGGTGGCCTACCATATTCAGATCCTTTGAATTAAAAATAAAGGTCCCGCGGTCATTTTCCTCTATAGGCATGTATTCACCAGGCCTTGTCTCTTCCATGACTGCGTACTGCCAGCGGCACGGATGGGTGCACTGGCCCTGGTTTGCGTCTCTGCCTGTAAAGTAGTTCGACAGAAGACACCTGCCCGAATAAGAGATGCACATGGCTCCATGTACGAAGATCTCCATCTCGAGGTCTGATGGAATATGCGCCTTTATATCCTTTATCTCTGTAAGAGAAAGCTCCCTGGCTCCGACTACTCTCGAAGCCCCGAGATCATGCCAGAACTTAAATATCTCATAGTTCGTATTGTTCGCCTGAGTCGAGATATGGATATCGGTTTTTCCATTAGTCAGTATCTCTTTTGCCATTGAAAAAATGCCTGGATCTGCTATAAGAAGCGCATCCGGTGCTATGACATTTAATTCTTTTAAATACTTTCTGACGCCGTCCAAGTCTCTGTCATGAGCGAAGATGTTCACTGTGACATAGACTTTTTTACCACGCTCATGTGCGAAGCGGATTCCTTCTTTTATCTCTTCATTTGAAAAATTATCCGCACCGGCACGGAGACCGAAGCTCTCGCCGCCCAAGTAAACAGCGTCGGCGCCGTAGCGGATAGCAGTCTTTAAGACCGACAGATTGGCTGCCGGCGCTAATAATTCTGGTAATTTCATCTGGTACTCCTAAAACTGACTGACAGACCGTCCCCGATAGGGAGAACTGTAGATGTAAACTCATCCTCTGTCATCACGTGATAGACATACTCCCGGATACGCTTGTGGATCGTGCGGTCCCGGCGCTCCAGGGCCTCCTTCGGTTCGAGGATCCGACCATCCTGCAGGATATTGTCTGCGGCAATGACTGCCCGATCAGAAAGAAGGGGGAGAACAAGCCTCAGATAGTCAGGATACTGCCCCTTTGCTGCGTCTATAAAGACAAAATCAAACGGCCCTTTAAGAGCCTTTAGTACCTCTGAAGCGTTTCCGGTAAGAAGCGTTACTGGAGCATCTGTATGGCTGAAATTCTCCGAGGCTTCCCGGATCCGGGGCTCGTAGTCTTCTATAGTGACAAGCTCTTTCAGGCTGTCATCGAAATGAGCCATTAGTAGAGCTGAAAAACCGACAGCTGTTCCTATCTCAAGGATACGCTCCGGAGCTAAGGCTCGCATAAGAAAAGCCATAAAACGCTGGGTGTCTTCTCTTATGATCGGGACATTTGTCTCTAAGGCGTGTCTTTTTATCTGAGTAAGGTCCGGGGGAAGTTCAAACGGAAAGCTCCGAAGGAATCCCTCGAACCTGTCATAGTCTGTAAATATCATACTTCCTGGATCACTGGAAGGATCATAGGATTTCTCTGGGTCTGCTTCCATACATAGTCTGAAAGGACACTCTTTACCTCGGTCTTTATGCGTGACCAGTCACGGACTTTTGCGTCCTCAAGCTCTAAGAGCTTGTCAGCTACTATCTCTCTCGCCGAATCCATCAGGTCTTCAGAGTCCTTTACATAGACGAACCCGCGGGATACGATATCAGGTCCTGCTGCCACAGTGCCGCTTGCCTTGTCTATAGCCATGACTACTATGATGATACCATCTTCAGCTAAGTGCTGTCTGTCTCTTAGAACTATATTTCCGACGTCACCGACTCCAAGACCATCGACCATGACTGTACCTGTGTGTACGTGGCCTGTGACCTTCGCCTGTCCCTTTTCATTGAACTCGAGGACATCTCCGGATGAAAGAATTTTTATATGGTCTGAATCGTAGCCTAAAGCCTTTGCGATCCTCTCCTGAGCCTTTAGGTGCTTATACTCGCCGTGAACAGGAATAGCGTACTTAGGCTTAACTAACGAGTATATAAGCTTTATCTCCTCCTGGCAGGCATGTCCCGATACATGGACATCCTGGAAGATGACGTTGGCGCCCTTACGGTAGAGCTCGTTTATGATGTTCGATACGTCCTTCTCGTTTCCAGGGATGGCATGCGATGAAAAAATGATCGTATCGTTAGGCTTTATCGAGATCTTCTTATGGGTGCCGTTAGCCATTCTGGAAAGAGCTGCCATGGACTCTCCCTGGCTTCCTGTAGTGATAAGAACAGTCCTGTTATCAGGGTACTTGCTCAGGTCGTCTACAGAGATAAGCGTCTTGTCAGGGATCTTTATGTAGCCGAGCTTTTGGGCGATATCTATGATAGTCACCATGCTGCGGCCCTCTACGACTACTTTTCTGCCGTACTTATAAGCTGTGTTAATGATCTGCTGCACTCGGTCTACATTCGAAGCAAAGGTAGCGATGATGATACGGTAGTCCCTGTTCTCCGCAAAAATGTCGTTAAACTGGACTCCGACAGTGCTCTCTGACTCTGTAAATCCAGGCCTTTCGGCATTTGTCGAGTCACACATAAGGCCTAAGACACCCTTCTTTCCGATCTCAGCAAAACGCTGCAGATCGATAGCGTCTCCGAATACCGGGGTGTAGTCGACCTTGAAATCTCCTGTATGCATCAGCACTCCGACCGGCGTAAAAATAGCCAGTGCCGCTGCGTCCTGGATAGAGTGATTCGTCTTTATGAATTCGACTTTGAACGGACCTGTCTGGATAGTCTGTCCGAACTTTACGACCTTTCTTCTGGTCTTGTTCAGAAGTCCCTTTTCCTCGAGCTTGTGGTCTATAAGACCCATAGTAAGCTTTGTGGCATAGATAGGGGCATTTACCTCTCTGATGACATATGGAATGGCTCCGATATGGTCCTCATGTCCGTGGGTTATGAAAAATCCCTTGACTTTTTCTTTATTCTCGACGAGATAGGTGATGTCCGGGATGCACATGTCGATCCCGAGCATGTCGTCTTCAGGGAATGCGAGTCCACAGTCTACCACGATTATGGTATCCCTGTACTCAAAAGCTGTCATATTCATGCCGATCTGCTCGAGACCGCCCAATGGTATGACTTTAAGATGTGGTTTCTGATGCGATTTCATTATACCTCCTGTAATTCCTCTCTGAAGACAGAGAAAACCGCATCAATCGTCTTCTGATCTTCTAAAAACTCGTATGAGATCTCCCCGTCCGATTCCGCCGTCTTCCTCATGATATAACAGTCAGTCTCCTCCTGTTCGTCAGGATCCTGGTCTGTCACCAGAAGATAGCTCTGCTGGTTTATAACTGTCTCAGATAATATATAAAAATCCTGCTCTTCGCCGGATTCTTCATCAAAAAAACTAATTTTTTCCATTTCTATGCATGTATGTCTCTAAAATAAGAACTGCCGCAGCCTGATCCACCGTCTTTTTTCGTTCACGCGGATCATTTTTTCCTCCCGCCTTCATCACAGACTCCGCCTCTATAGTCGTAAAACGCTCATCCTGGTAATCTACAGGTATGTCGAGTTTCTCCTCGAGAAGGCTTCCGAAAGCTCTGGTCGCCTGGCATCTGTCTCCCTCAACGCCATCGAGCCCGAGCGGAAGTCCTAAAACTATACGTCCTATATGATACTCCTCGCAGATCTCTCTGATGGCCGCTATGGTCTGTCTGTACTTCGTAGGGTGCTTTCTCGTGATCACGGTAAGCCCCTGTGCAGTAATAAAAAGAGGGTCAGAAACTGCTACGCCCACAGTTTTAGACCCATAATCAAGTCCTAAAATCCGTTCTCTCTCTGCCATCAGTCTTCCCAGGCTTTTCTCTTTATATACTCACGTAAGAGCTCTTCTACCAGCTCATCACGCTCTACCTTCATGATAAGGCTTCTGGCGTTGTTATGGCTGGTGATGAATGTCGGATCACCTGACATGATGTAGCCTACTATCTGGTTTACCGGGTTATATCCTTTTTCAGAAAGTGCCTTGTATACTAAGGCTATAATCTCCTTTACCGTGATAGAATTATCACTTGTGACCTTAAAATACTGGGTCTGGCTCAGATCTTTCATAAAGTACTCCTTCAAGATCCCCATGCATCTCTTTTATGCGCGGGCAATTTTACTTTCTTTATGATACAACACCTATGGACTTTTTTCAAGACTATATCAAAGTCAGTTAGGGCTGTTTCATAAAGGCATTATATAGGTGTGCTCTGCAAGTAGTATACAGTTCCAGACTATCGTATATATGTAGTGAAGCAATAAGCTGTGGTTTTTCTCGTTCCATGATTTTGTTTTTGCTA
>Ga0256407_10000233_pt1 | contig 138975 bp, 140 predicted proteins | sample RumenRJG_04DNA_FD_193489 | JGI IMG/M metagenome (GOLD analysis project Ga0256407, IMG submission 193489) | Bovine rumen microbial communities from Lethbridge, Alberta, Canada - RJG_04 | ecosystem: Host-associated > Mammals > Digestive system > Stomach > Rumen | place: Canada: Alberta... | reverse complement strand
CGGTATGGATAAATCGGGGTAAATAATTGCCCTTCGAGTGTCATGTGAAAACCCGCAGAGCTTATCACAATCTGCTCTGCGGGTTTTCGTCATCTTTGGGTTTAAGCAGCAATCACTTATGGCGATGCATGTATTGACAAGAAGAATGTATATAATGAAACCGTAAATGAATACAGGGGGCTAATCTTAGAACTCTTTACAATAGATATCTCTTCCTCTGTAAACTTTGAATCTCTAGCCATTGTCAACTATCCTTCCTTTCGTTTGGTATATCACCTCCATCCTTTGTCCAGCAAGCATTCTGCATTGCTTTTCTTGTTAGTGTGCTATTTCCATTGTCCAGGTATGAGGACTCTGTGTTAATAGTCTTGTCCATTTTTGAGGATTTCGGCTATTTTATCTGTCCACAAACCGGGATCGGGTTAAATTCATCTGTCCATTCTATGGGGAGTATTTTACACTCCTGGCCCGTGAACACCCCCTGAACACCTTTTCATTGAACACCTCCGAAAATAGAAAAAGCCTTTATTTTAAAGGCTTTTCAGGTGTGTTCACGTCCACATTTCAGTTTGACAACTTGACCGGTAGCCCAGTGCACATCGTTCACATCGATGGGGTCGTTGGTTCGAGTCCAACTGTCACCACCACTCTGAAGCCCTTGTAGATCAAGGGCTTCTTTCTTTTTGTCCATTTCCGGTAAAGTGTACCCCGGGGTACACGGCTGTTGCGTATACAGTGTGCTCACTCACAAAAGTACCATATTGTATAGTAGCTTTTGTGGTGGATTCGGTATGGCTTTTTTGCCCGCAATCGGTCTGCCTTTAGCGCCTGCGTACGTGTGAACGGCGTGGTTGCAAGCAGCCATAGATAAATTGTAGAAACAGCATAAAGCGGTGAGAAGGATAATCATCTTTTTAACAAAGGCATAGTCCTGCAAAAATATACGGCTAAAGGATAAAGGATCTAAATAACTTTACGCCGATTTTACAATACAGAGGTTGCAGGACTTACAATATAAAACTATGCTTAAGAGTGACAGAGGAGGTTTTCCTATGATTTATTGTGTTGAAGATGAAAGCGCCATTCGGGATCTGATGGTCTACACGCTGCAAGTGTCCGGATTCGATGCGCAAGGCTTTGAGAACGATGTTGTCTTTTGGGCAGCCATGAAAGAGCAAAGGCCGGAACTTATTATTCTGGATGTGATGCTGCCCGGGGAAGATGGGCTAACGATCCTCCGTAAACTGCGCTCCTCTCCTGTAACGACAGATATTCCCGTTATTATGGCTACGGCAAAGGACAGTGAATATGACAAAGTGATCGGCCTCGATTCCGGTGCGGATGATTATCTTGCTAAGCCGTTTGGAATGATGGAAATGGTTTCCCGTATCAAAGCAGTTCTTCGCAGGGCAGGCAACAGACAGTCTGTGATTCTTTCATATGGGATGATCGTCCTCGATGAAAACAGGCACTCTGTTACCATTGACGGGAAGGCGGTTTTGCTCACATTGAAGGAATATGAACTTCTGAAGCTGTTTATGGAAAGCCCCGGCAGAGTCTTTACAAGAGACAATATACTATCCAGTGTATGGGGCGTTGGTTTTGCAGGTGAAACAAGAACAGTGGATGTTCATATCGGGACTTTAAGGACAAAGCTGGAGAAAGCGGGAGACTATATCCGGACCGTTCGAGGGGTTGGGTACAAGTTGGAGGAAGAAAATGAGCAGTAAGATATTTAAGGCAATCTGGATCGTTGCCATCTCGGTTTTCCTTGCCTCGCTGTTGCTGATTATGGGAACACTATACAACTATTTTTCGTCCTTACAGAGAAATCTGCTGCGCAATCAGACTGAATTGGCGGCACAGGGTGTTGCCATGTCCGGAATGGACTATTTTGACAAATTGAACATAGAAAACTATCGCATCACCTGGGTCAGCACGGATGGAACTGTTCTGTTTGATAACGAAGCAGATACAGCATCGATGCAGAATCATCTGGAACGACCGGAGATCCAGCAGGCCCTGAAGGAGGGATTCGGAGAATCTACCAGACATTCCTATACCCTGGCAGATCAGCAGTACTATGCTGCTAAAAGACTTCCTGACGGGTCGGTTTTCCGTATGTCAATCGCTCAGCTTTCTGTATGGAGCCTTCTCCTCGGCTTTGCTCAACCGATATGTTTTGTCATCCTTGCCGCATTGATCCTTTCATTTATTCTGGCGTCCCGGATCGCCAAAAAGATCGTCAAGCCCATTAATGAAATCGATCTGGAACATCCAAACCAGTACTATGGGCAGGAAGCTTATAAAGAAATTGAGCCGCTGCTTCACCATATTTCAGTGCAGCAGGCACAGTTAAGACAGGATCAGGAAGAGATCGAAAAAGCGGCCCGGATTCGGCAGGAGTTCAGTGCAAACGTGTCACATGAGCTGAAAACACCGCTCCATGCCATATCTGGCTATGCGGAGCTTATTGAAACCGGGTTGGTAAAAGAGGAGGATATCAAGCCGTTTGCCGAAAAGATTCACGCAGAATCGCTGCGGATGACGAAACTGATCGAAGATATTATTGATCTGACAAAGCTGGACAGTGGCGATGTTGATATGAAGTGGGAGGACTGCGATCTGTATCGTATTGCAGAAAATGCTGTCGATTCTCTGGAGGCTGCTGCTTCTGAGATGGATATTACGATTGATATTGGTGGAGAAAGTGCGACCGTAAAAGCAATCCCACAGTTGCTGTACAGCATTGTGTATAACCTTTGTGATAATGCGATCAAGTATAACCATACCGGAGGCAATGTAATTGTTACGGTTGCGCAAAAAGAGCATAGCACCGTACTGTCGGTAAAAGATACAGGAATAGGCATTCCTGAAGCGGATCAGAAACGTATTTTTGAGCGTTTTTATCGTGTGGATAAGAGCCGCAGCAAAGAGGTTGGCGGAACAGGTCTTGGCCTGTCTATCGTTAAACACGCGGTTATGATTCATAACGGAGGAATTGAAGTGAAAAGCGCAGTTGGGGAAGGGTCAGAGTTTATCGTTACGATACCGAACCATCCAGAGGAGATTAAGCTGTGACGTATCAGGAAATAAGAGATATTGAAGAAATCAATACTTATATCCGCCAGGCAGATATGTCACTTTCTGCCCTGGGATATACTGAGCACAGTTTTGCGCATGTAACGATAGTGGCAGAAAAAGCAGGCTATATTTTGCAGACTCTCGGTTACGACAAACGGCTTGTTGAGCTTGCAAAAATAGCGGGCTATCTTCATGATATCGGGAATCTCGTCAATCGTGAAGAACACAGTCAATCCGGAGCCATTATTGCCTTCCGAATACTGGATCATCTTGACTTCCCTCCTGAGGAAGTAGGATTGATTGTTACTGCAATCGGGAATCATGATGAAGGAACAGGCACTCCGGTCAGTCCGCTTGCAGCTGCTTTAATACTTGCTGACAAAAGCGATGTGCGGCGAAACCGTGTACGAAATCAGGACATATCGACTTTCGATATTCATGATCGTGTGAATTATTCAGTCAAAAAAGCAGAGCTTAAAATCAATGAAGCACATACAATCATCAAACTGAAGCTTTCCGTTGATACCCGTTATGGTTCTGTGATGGACTATTTTGAAATATTCATGCAGCGTATGATTTTATGCAGGAAAGCAGCTGAAAAGCTTGGGCTTCAATTCAAGTTGATGATTAACGAACAGCAGTTGATATAGTGCAGAGAATCTTGCAGGGGTTACCAGGCCCCTGCGTTTTTTTAGCCTTCGCTTTACACGAATTTTACTAAGGCGAGATAATGATTTTGACATTGAATCTCTATTCTGGATCTGTAACAAGAAACAGAGTGGAGAATGATTATGGATTTATTTAATGCGTTGAACCTGATTGGCGGCTTATGTCTGTTCCTGTTCGGTATGACTTTGATGGGTCAGGCACTTGAACGACGCGCTGGCAATAAACTGAAAACGCTTTTAGAGCGTATTACAGCGAATAAGTTTGCCGGACTCATGACGGGACTTGGTGTAACCGCCATTATCCAGAGTTCGTCTGCAACTACTGTGATGGTAGTTGGATTTGTCAATTCTGGGCTCATGACGCTGAGGCAATCCATCAATGTGATCATGGGGGCAAATATCGGTACGACGGTAACCGCATGGATTTTAAGTCTTGCCGGAATAGAAAGCAGCAGTTTCTTTGTACGCCTTTTCAAACCATCTTCTTTTACCCCGATTCTCGCGTTAGTCGGCATTGTATTCTATATGATGTCAAAAAACAGTAAGCGTAAAGACACAGGGATGATCCTGCTTGGATTTGCTACCCTTATGTTTGGAATGGAAACGATGTCCGGCGCCGTCTCGGGGCTGCGGAATGTACCGGAATTCCAACAGCTGTTTTTGACTTTCACCAACCCCATTTTAGGCGTTCTTGCCGGTGCGGTCCTTACAGCGATCATTCAGTCGAGTTCTGCTTCCGTCGGTATTCTGCAGGCCCTGGCTTCCACAGGAGCAGTTTCTTACGGTGCGGCCATCCCGATCATTATGGGACAGAATATCGGTACCTGCATAACGGCAATACTTTCTTCAATCGGTACAACCAGAAACGCAAAAAGAGCCGCGCTTGTTCATTTTGCTTTCAACTTCATGGGAGCCGCCGTATGGCTGACGGTTTTCTGGCTGGTAAAAACAATTTTTGCTCCGGTATTTCTTGCACAGGCTGCCAGTCTGATAGGGATCGCGGTTTTCCATTCGGTATTTAACATTCTTTGCACCTTACTGATGCTTCCGTTCAGCCAGGTTCTTGAGCATATGGTCTGCAGGATTCTTCCTGATGCCAAGACAACGGAGAAGATTCAGGAACTGGATGAGCGTTTACTTGGAAGCCCTGCCCTTGCTTTAAATCAATGCAGGCAGGTACTCGGTAACATGGCAGAATTGTCAATCCAGGCATTCCGGGATAGCACTGCATGCGTTCTGAATTATGATAAAGTAATTGCAGATCGTATCCATGAAGCAGAAGATAACACGGATCATCTTGAAGACTTGATCAGCACGTATCTTTTGAAACTGACCTCCCGCCATCTGGGAGATGAGGAAAGTGTCAAAGCAACAGAGTATTTGAAACTGATTGGAGACTATGAACGAATTGCAGATCATGCAGTGAATATTCTGGAGTCAGCAGAAGAAATCGCAAGCAAAAATGTTGCGTTTTCCGAAGATGCCGTAGCCGAATACAGAACGATATGTGCCGCGGTAACAGAAATACTGAATCTGTCTTTTTCTGCGTTTTCAGAGGAAAATATTGAAGCTGCACGTAAAACGGAGCCTTTGGAAGAAGTCATTGATACACTGAAAGAAGATCTTCGAACCCGTCATTTTTTACGACTCCAAAGGGGCGAATGTTCCGTAGCGGCGGGATTTGTGTGGTCAGATCTTCTGTCGAATCTTGAAAGGGTGTCCGATCATTGTTCAAATATTTCGGGATGTGTCCTTGATTCGGCAGGCAACACTATGAACATACACGAAAACCAGCGTGCTCTCAAAAATTCTGATGAGGAATATAAGCAGGAATACAATTTCTTTCAGCACAAGTACAGGCTGACAATTTGAATTATTTGCTCTGATGGATATGGATATCAGAGGGTTTATGCCCACAAAAAAAGGAGCAGCCCGCTCCGCATCTCTCCTGACCGATCAGGCAGTCTGCCGGATGAACTGCTCCGCAGAAACCTTGAATTGAATGTGGACTTCGTAATTCTCGCCGATCTCGATTCTGTCGACCAGCGCAGCGATGATCATATGCTTGGCTTCCACACTGGCCTTGTCGTACCGTTCAACCCAGGTCAGCATTTCTTTCACCTGCGCCTGAGCGGCCTTGTTGTTTTCCGCTTCCGCTTCCTTCTTTGCCTTGGCTTCCTCCATGGCCCGCTGGCACTCTTCCAGCTTGGCCCGGTGCTTCAGGAGCATTCCGTTTACGACGCTCAGATCCAGCTGGCTTTCCCCGGTGAGCGCCTTGACCGTTTCCTCTTCCAGAGCCGCTACCTGCCGGGAAGCTTTCTGGAACTCCTCCTCGGCCTGCCTATAAGCGACCTCGTACAGATCAGCATTCTGGCTGCAGGCCGCTTTCAGGAGATCTTCCTCGCTGATGCTGCCGAGCCTGGCCAGATGCTTCCGGATCTCGGTATCAACAGCGTCATTGAGCCTTTCAGCGTTGTAGGCGCTTGGACCCCTGCAGGTTTTCCGGGAAGACAGTTTCCGGTAGCATCTATACATGTCCCGTTCATATTTACGCTTTGTTCCGTCCGCCATTTTCTTCGTTGTTACGTTGTGGCTGAAATAAAGCCTGGTGCCGCAGTCAGCGCAGTAGAGCAATCCGCTGAGCAGGCTGCGGCTGTCTGTATGCACAACCCCGTCTGGAGCATGAGCTGGTGTGCAGGCTCGGCCTTTCACCAGCTGGATGCACTTCTCGAAAGTTACGTCGTCGACGATCCGCAGATCCTCAAACACCTCCGAGCGCTCATCGCCGAACCTCCGTATGCCTTTGTAAATCGGATTCTCGATGATCGCCCGGATCGTCGTTCCGCGCCACAGGGTCGTACCCTTCTTTGTCAGGATTCCGCTTTGTTGATTGTCAGTTATTTCAAAAGATATCTTCAATTGCCTCATCCGGCTCTCTAGTTGTTATCTGAAACTGTCAAAATAATCGTGAAGCATCTCCTGAGTAACAGGCACATCGATTCCTTCAAGTTCTTTATAAACCAATGCTGTCAGGTTCAAAAGAGCTGTCCATAATTCCGATGGGCTTTCTGCGGAGGCAAATGTACTCCGGATCGCTGCTTTTTCAGTTTCCGGCAGTTTATCGATTTCACGGTTCCGCGTGCTCTCCAGCCTGTATCGGTCGCCAAGCAGATCAATATATAAAGCCCGGGCAGCCTCCATTTCCCCGATAGCCCGGAAACAGTTCCCGCGGTGAATCGCAACTGCGGCATGCATCAGGAAAAACCAGACGACATTACGCGCCTGTTCTGTATCCTTCTTCTGCTTATCGCTGTATATGCTGTCATCCATCCACTCCCGGGACCGTACCATCTTTTCCTCTACAGTGCCGGAATGATCAAACAGGACTTTGAATGCCGGTTTCAAAGCTGCCGCGTGTTCATATCCGCCGTAACCGATGTCAATTTCCAGGAGATCGGACAGGATGTAGTTCTGGAGATGCCTGGATTCATTTTGCGTGAAAAATGCCAGTTCATATTTTGCTGAGATCTTCCGGTGCATATATTCCATGACTTCAGGCATGGATTCTCCCGAATCCAGCGCGATCACATAATCCAGATCCGAATGCTCGTCATGATACCCGTTTACCCCGGATCCTATCTGGACCAGCGCGACAATTCTGCCGCACTCCGCGGCAACGGACTGGATATATTCAAATACGGCCTGCCTGTCCTGCACACTGAAAACTTTTCCCATTTCTGTACTTCCTTCCGCAGAACAACTGTTTTCACTGCAGTCATTCCTGCAATTTCTGATCCGGCATAGCGAGGTGTTTCAAAATATTTGTTCCGAGATAATCGACTATGTCCCGCCCCGATAAGCTGGGATTCGCAAATCTCTTAAACAGAATATCCCAAATTAATATCAAAAGGTGCAATCAGCATTTTTTGCAAATCTTTATTGTATTGATCAAAATAAGTTTTTATGGCCTTGCCATAGTTTTCTTTTGTGTCAAACTCCCAGTATGAAAAATATTTAACGCACTTTACGATTTTGGTTAACTCCCTTGGCGGCTCACCAAGTTCTATTCCATCTATGGTGTAAAATCTCTTGAAATACTTCAGGGATATGCAGCCTTCACATTTGCGCTGATTTGCTGACATTTCCTCAATCTTTGCTTCAAATTACTCGAGTCTGTCGGGCTTTACCTGAAAGAGTTTCATCTCAATAAAGGTTTTTTCCATTATGCGTCCCCAAAAAGTTTCTTCGTTTCTCTGCAGACTCCGATTCGTCGATCATAAACAAAATCATAAGATATTGAGGATGCGGAACACTGGTTGGAGATGTTACCGGCGTATCAAAATGCCCTTCATAAACTGCGTTTCATTATGCGTCCGATATACTTCCATTTTCTCTTCTTCCGTGCATCCGATCAGTATTTTGATTTCTGAATCCTTCTTCATCAAATCAACAATACACATGACGGCATCAATCTTTTTGCCGCCGCTTCCAACCCATACATCAATTCCCCCGCCATCCATAGACGCAGTGTTTTTCAGGTATCCATAGTCGACCCGGTATATGAAATCCGGAAATGCGGGATGGGCTGAACCTTTCGGCCTGTCGATTACGATTTCGGAAGTGTTTACCAACTCATCCAGCGCATTCCAGAAATCTTCATGGTTATTATTCACTTTATCCCCTCCGCAAACCGGAACGAAAAGGGCCGTCCCTGTCGTTCCATTTGTCATTCAATGATCGACAGATGATCTATACAGGCCGGAAGGTGTATCATGTGATGGTATGTCATGGGGGTCAGGATCATTCCGCCCCGGGTCAGCCTTCCCCAGAACACCAGCAGCCACACCGAACGGAAATCCGTAGTGACTCCTCCGACTTCCAGGATCCTCATGACCCACTCTTCGGGGACCATGGACCTGATCTCTTCCAGCGTCAGTTTCTCAAGGATGGTCCGTGTATTCTTCCCCACGGTAATCATGTAGTCACGCAAGGCGGCGGCATCAATCTTCCTGCCAAATTCTTTTACCTCATCCGGTTCCAGCGCATTTCCTGTATCCGTGATCGTCGCACCGATCCTCTTCTGCCATTCCCCGTTGAAGATCTGGTCCTGGTCAGCCATCAGGATATTGCTGACAAGATCCTCGATGCGGTAGGTATGCCAGAACTGCCAGCAAAGCGGGACCATGTCCGTTCCGGCATAATGCAGGTCCGTATCCCAGATCTGGCGGGGAACCAGAAGATTCTGATTTCCGGCCAGCATATAATCCAGCACGTAATCAGCGATGGTTTTTTCCGCCGCGTCGGAAACGGCGGCCGGATGCACCATTGCGTGGACTTCCAGCGTCAGCTGCCTGATCCTGTCCAGATTATCCCCGGATAAGGCTGCTTTCAGTTCTTCATATTTATTTTCAAAAGCTTTATACAAAGATTCCTTATTCATGAGAGATCCTTCCTGCTTTCCGATATGTTTTCGATTGAGAATATCCGGCGCCTGTCACACAGAAAGGATACTTCATACGGGCAAAACGGACAAGGGGAACAAACAAATTTTCCGGTGTGTCTGTGCCTGCGGCTGCCTGCTCATTCAAGGCTTTTGCGGAAGCAGAAAAAGACCCCGCAGCCCCGGATTCCCGGGCCATGTGGGGACGTGTCAGCAATCAGCTTTTACGTATCTGATCTCCCGTTTATTCCATCGCCTGAAGATCTTTTCTTTTCCGTCTGGAATGTAGTGATGCTTTTTATAGAAACTGATTCCCATCCTGTTTTCATCCAGGACCCAGATCACAAATTCCCGGCAACCCTGTTCTTTGCCTTTCTGTTCAAAGAACTGCAGCATTTCGGAACCGGCTCCCAGTCTCACAAAGCCGGGATCAACATAAATAAAATGAAGTTCATAGGCATCCTTCTTATCTTCATCATCCGTCATGCCAATCCCCATCATGCCCCTGATGATCCCGGTGCCGGTATCTTCGTAAACATATACTCCAAAGCGCTTTTCTTCGATCCAGCGCCGGATTACCTGAATGCGATTCTCGACGGACAGGTCCCTGAACAGACATTCATCCGAAACTATATTTTTGTACGCATACCGACTGCTGAAAACTTCGATCTCAGCGATCCTGCCGGCATCATTCACGGTTGCTTCACGGATCATTCCCCGTCACCTCGCTTTGAAAATTTGTTCCATTATATGAGCAAATCCGCTGCTTTTCAAATCTTTTTTTCCGGATCCCGGCATCCGCAGATTCAACAGGGATACGGTCAGTCGTGATCAATTGGTTCCCAGGATTTCTTCAGCCAGGATAACCGTTTCCTCCTGGCTTCTTTCCTCATCCCGGAAAATGACCCTGAAACCGGAATGGAGCAGTTCGTCATAGCTTTCCTTTGAACATACCCGTGTAAGGATCTCCCGGTAATTATCCAGAGCCGCCTGCGGATCCGGCTCTTCCAGCATCAGCTGATAGAGAAACTGCTTTTCCGGATCGGGGCGGTCGAAGAAACGGTGTATTGAAATCCCGGGATCAGAGAGCATGACCAGCACGTGTCCGGTATCCGAAATCCTGTGAAGCGTTTCAATACTGATGTTCGTATCGACGAAGATCTTTTTCCCCTGTGTTCCCGGTTTCCGCAGCAGTTCTTCCAGTATCTGCAGTTCGACGATCTCACATTCTTTTTTCACGTTTCTCAGCCAGGTGACATATTCGTCCGGGGTGCGCCGGATGAAATCATGCCAGTCCTGAAGGTCCCGTGTATAGCACAGGTTGGGAAATTCCCTGCTGTCCAGTTCCGGAAGCCTGGCGTCGTGGTAGTTTTCCTCCAGGGCGATCCCGTTATGCTTCCTCGCCAGGTTTTTCACTATGGTGGATTTTCCCGCATAGGATGTGCCGATTACAAAATATACATTGCTGAGGTCCATGTTTTACTCACTTTCATTGCTGCTGATTTCATTTTTCCGGTCACTGACCTATAAAGATCCGTGGACTGCGGAAGCTGCCCTTTACGTACGGATCCCGGTCGGACTTTTCCGGCTCAGTACGGTTCATGCGCTCAGAACGCCCATTTGCCCCGGCGGAAGACGGGAACCGTTTTTCCGTCCCGGGTGATGGCGTCGATGTCCAGGCCCTCATAGCCGATCATGAAATCCTCGTGGATCATGGAGTCGTTGACGCCCATGGCACGGCATTCCTCCAGGGTTTTCTCCTCATATCCCCGGATCGTATCGGCGAAGCCTGTTCCGAGAGCCAGATGGCAGGCCGCGTTCTCGTCAAACAGGGTTTCCCAGAACAGCAGGCCGGATTCGGAGATCGGGGAATTCACGGGGACCAGGGCACACTCACCCAGGTAGGCTGCGCCTTCGTCCATGGCGATCATCTGCTCCAGCAGGGCCTGGTTCTTCTCCGCTTTGACCTCGACAGCTTTGCCGTTTTCGAAGCGGACGGAGAAATTCTCGATGAGCTGGCCCTGGTAGGACAGGGGTTTGGTGGCATAGACGATCCCCTCGGCCTTTCCGCGCATCGGCGAGATGAAGCATTCCTCAGTGGGAATGTTTGGATTGAAGGAAATCCCCTTCAGGCTGGTGTCACAGCCGCCCCTGAACTGGCCCTCGGGAATCATGCCGACAGTAAGGTCGGTGCCGTTGTCGCCTTTGTAATGCAGTTCGGCGATCCCCAGGCTGTTGAGATAGGCGCAGCGGTCGCTCAGATCCCTGTTGTGCGCTTCCCATGCCGCCACGGGATCATCGGTCACGCGGGAGGTGAAAAGGATCATTTCCCAGAGCTTTTCAATGGCTTTGCCTTTCGGAAGGCCCGGGAAGATCTTCTTTGCCCAGGCCGCGCCGGGGACGGCCGCGATGCACCACTGGTACTTGTTTTCCATCTCATCGTAGTAGGGCTTGATGACCGGCCAGCTCTTCTGGTCAGCTTTTGCCATCTTTTTCTGGTTGATGCCCTTCAGTCCGTCCGGATCCTCGGAAACCAGGTAGATCCGGCAGGGAAGAGTATCCACATAGTGCCGGAGCCGGGCCTTTTCCCACTCCTCGACTTTGGCCATGGTGGTAACGGTCTGGTGGCGGACGTGCAGCTTTTCAAGGGGCTGGTAGCTGAACTCCACTTTCACCTTCCGGGCACCGGCCTTATAGCACTCGTCCACCAGCAGCTCCACGAATTTCGGCTGGTCCAGGTCACACCGGATGATGACGTCCTGACCTTTCTGGATATTGACGCCCGTACGGGCGATCAGGCGGGCATAATTGCGAAGGACTGAAATTTTCATACTGGTTTTCTCCTCTCGGTTTTTTGATTGCTTTTCAGGTTTCCTTTATGGACATATAAAAATACCGCAGTGAAAGCAGCTCCCGTCGGTGGCTGCTCCTGCGGTGTCCACGATTCGAAAGTTACTTGTAACGGCGCATGAAACAGGAAGGGAGATCCCTCCCATCCAGGGCTCCGCGCCTTTATTCAGCTGTCAGGCAAAACATCCCTGTGTAGTCATTGGTCTACCCTCCTGCTTGTTCCACTGCAGATAATATATATGGCCGGCCGGCTCCTGTCAATGGTTTTCGGATCAAAACCGGACAGGATCCGGCACGGATCCGGGCAAATCCGGCATAAGCAACCCGGACGGGCAATGCCCGGCCTGCTGCGGTACGCGGCAGAGGGGATTCGTTGACAAAATCTGGAAACAAACATACAATGATCCTGTTCACAGACGACTGTGATGAGAGGAGAGATTCAAGATGAAAAAGCTGTTTATCCTTACCCTGGTCCTGTGCCTCGCGGCACTGCCGGTCATGGCAGAAACGGCTACGGACGCGATCACTTCCGCCTCCGTTGCTGACTACTATGCCGACGGTATCCTGACCGGCGACGACCTGATGAATGCCATCAACTCCTATACCGGTTTCTATGCGATCGGTTCCGTCAATGCGGACGGAACGCCCAATATCGGATTCTATATCTACGGATGTGTCAAGATCGACGAAAAATACTACCTGCAGCTGGGCCTCGCCCCGAACCAGACGACGGCGAACATTGACAACGGAAGCGAACTGTTTGCCATGTACGCCGCGCTGCCGGCAGAAGGCGCCACCTATCCTACCTCCGGGGCCAGGATGACCCTTGCGAAGGTGACGGATGAAGCGCTGCTGGCAGAGCTGCTCAAAAACGCACCGGAGGGATTTACCCCCATGTATTATGAAATCGTATCCGTTCGTTCCCTGGGATAATCCCCGGACGGATCCGGAAAGACAGCCCCGCGGAAGCGGGGCTGTCTTTTTACTGCCGTCGGATTACCGGGACTGTGAAGCGGTTTTCCTGCCCAGGAGAACCAGCGCGACGATCAGCACCAGCGGGAAGATACTGCCGACGAGCATGCCGGACTGCAGGTTGTCACCCGCATGCTGGGTGACGGTTCCGACCAGGCTCGGTCCGAAGGCGCCTCCCAGATCCCCGGCCATGGCCAGCAGGGCAAACAGCGCCGTGCCGCCCTTCGGGATCCGCGGGGACGTGATGCTGATTGTTCCCGGCCACATGATACCAACAGAGAAACCGCAGCATACGCAGCCGGCCAGGCTGAGGGCCGGGCTTGCGGACAGGCTTGCCAGAAGGTAACAGCACAGGCACAGGACACCGGAGCCGATCATGAATTTCGTCAGGTCCATCTTCGGACCGAACTTCCCGTAGATCACCCGGCAGATTCCCATGGCCACGGCAAACAGGCAGGGGCCCATGAGATCCCCGACGGTCTTGGAGAAGCCGAGCGCCGCTTCCGTGAAAGCGGAAGCCCACTGGGCCATCGCCAGTTCGGAGGCTCCGGCGCAGACCATCAGCAGGATCGCGAGCCAGAAGACCGGCAGCCGGAACAGCTCCCGGATCTTCATTTCCTTGCCCTCTTCCGTCAGCCGTTCAATGGGGCAGGTGGCAAAATTGTATATGTTGTACAACGGGACCAGGGCCCAGACGCAGGCCAGCCATTTCCAGTGTTCAATACCGAACACCGCGAAGAACAGCGTGGAGAGGAGGATCACGCCCACGGAGCCCCAGCAGTAGAAGGAATGCAGCAGGCTCATGACAGCATCCTTATGCTCAAAGGGGCAGGCTTCCACGATCGGACTGGCCAGGACTTCGATCAGGCCGCTTCCGATCGCATAAACCACGACGCAGATCATGATGCCGATGAACGGATCGGCGAAGAGATCCGGGAGGAAAGCCAGGCCGGCGAGACCGAGGCCGGATGCGATCTCGGAAGCGACCACACTGCGCCGGTATCCGATGGAGTCCACGAAGCGCGCACAGAACACATCGACCAGCAGCTGGGTCAGGAAGAACGCCGTGGGGATCAGCGCGATCTGCCCCAGGGAGACCGTATAGTCCGTATGGAACTTCAGGAACAGCAGGGGAGCGAAGTTGGCGCAGATCGCCTGGGTGATGAACGCCAGGTAACAGGCCGCCAGCGTTTTCCGGTAATTCTTTTTCATGATCTCCTCCGGACCGGTATGAACCGGCCATTCAGTGAATGATATCCTGAATTATATCCGATCTTTGCAGGATCGTCACGCTATATCTGCCGTATTTTCACTGAAATATACAGTACGGACGCATCACCAAAAAAGACCGGGAAGCCCGCGGGCCTCCCGGCGTATCGCATATATTACTCCACAGGGAAACAGACTTCCGTCACATAATCGTCAGGACTCTTTGCTTCCGCCGGGCTTACATGATAGATGTTGAACATGGGGCCGTTCGGTTTGTACCCGTTTTCACTGATCCATGAGATCACGGACGCGTAGGCGCCGTTCATCTGGTCATAGCTTCCCCGGACGATGCAGCTGGCGACTTTGACAGCCGGCAGGGTTTTGAATTTCACATGTTCCGTATCCTGATATTTTCCTTTCACAGCCATCGAAACAACGATCTCGACGTTTTCCTCCTTGTATTCGGGGTCGAGGAATTCCGCGATCGCATAGCAGGGGTCCGCGGGCACCAGCTGGTCCCGGCATTCTCCCATCATGCTCCAGGCCAGCCCTTCATCTTCATACTTCGGAATGATCGTATGGACAGTGGCCGCATACCTTTCCGGGATCGTCTTTACGGTTACGTCAAAACTCATTTTCTGCTCCTTTCTCAGCCTTTTCCGGGCTGTGTCCAGAAGCATCAGTTTATACTCCGTCTCCTTCGCCTGATCCGTCAGTTCCTTCTGCCGGGCGGCCAGGAACTGATCAAGCAGCTCCCTGTCATCATAGATCTCCAGGATACGGACGATATCCGCGAGGGCAAAGCCCATATCCTTCAGCGCTGTGATCCTGCCGATGACGAACAGCTGATCCTCCCGGTAATACCGGTATCCTGTGAAATCGTCGGTCTCCGCCGGTTTCAGCAGTCCGATATCGTCATAGTGGCGAAGCATCCTGATGCTTACTCTGGACAGTTTTGAAAAATCTCCAATCTTCAGCATAAATCTACCTCCATGGATGGTCGGGTTTCTGAGCTCGCCACTACTGTAATCCCTGCCATAATGTGAGAGTCAACACCTGATTTTCAGGATCTGAAAAAAATTTTACAGATTCCCGGATAATTTTTTCATCGGTTCGCCCCACACCCCGAGATCCGTCCCGCGCCAGCTGAAGTAGCTGCTGCAGGTCGCATGGACCGGAGCGATGGCAGCCAGCTTCTCTTCCGTGCTGACATCTTCCTTTACCAGCAGATCCTCCTGCAGGACGTTCCGGATGGCGCACAGCATCACTTCCCCGTCGTCCAGGGGGATGAACTGTTTGACTTCCAGTTCAAAGACTACCGGGGAGGCCTTCAGCACCGGCACAGGAAGAATCCTGCCTTCTTCGGTCTCAAGCTGCAGGGCCATCTTCTCCGGACTGTGTCCCGGGATATTTCCCAGGAAATCCGCCAGGGGAAGCATCTCCTCAGTGACCAGGTTTGCAGAGAATATCTTCCGCCTGTGGATGTTATCCTTTGTCAGTTTGCTGCCGCCGATGCAGGCCATGACGCCCAGTTCCCGGTCCCAGGTATAGCTGAACCAGCAGAACAGGCCGAAATCGGCTTTGCCTTCGTCATCATAGGTCCCGTAGAGGAAAAGGGTCTGGGGGCAGAAATCGTTGGTGGGTTTCAGGCTTACTTTACTCATTTGGTTTTCCTTTCCGAGCATACGCTCCTGTTTATTCTTTTGTCTTCCTGTCCGCTTCGCGTACGTTTTCAAGTACACGCTGCAGAAAGCTTTCAAAGGAGGAGATTTCATCATCTGTAAAACCGCGGAAATAGATCTCCGTCATTTCCCCGGACACCGCGGCGTACTGTTCCCGGCATTTCCGGGCCGCCGTGCCGAGAAAAACCCGGATTACACGCCGGTCTTCCGAAGAACGGGAACGGGTTACAAGTCCGGCGTTTTCCAGCCGGTCCAGCATACTTGTCAGGGTGCTGCTGGCCAGGCCGGTCCGCTGCCCGATCTCATGGGCGGAAAGACCGTCCTGCTGCCAGAGGGCATCCAGGATCTTGCCCTGCGGCCCGTTGAAGGTATCCGTACCGGACGCGGCCAGCAGTTTTTCAAAAACACGGCCGCCGATCAGGCGGATCTGCGCGATATAATCACCGCTGCGAGAGATTCTCATGTTCCAACCTCCTTCCATATCGAATATTACTATATAGTAATAATAATGTCAATCCAAAATTGTTGCGGTCCGGCCGGACCGGTCCTATAATGGACTATGCGTTTCAATACGCATCCGGAGGCCGGGGAGGAACGATGCCGCATATTCCCCGGGTAAGGAAACACATATATATACCAGAGGATAAGCAAATGAACAGACTTGAAAAAATGGATGATTTCTTTGCCGCCAGAGTGGACGGCTATGATGACCATATGAAAACCAATATTGACGGAGCGTCCGAATTTTACACCTATACCGCCTCGCTGCTGCCGAAGGCGGCGGGAAGCACGGTCCTGGATCTCGGATGCGGTACGGGACTGGAACTTGAGGAGTTTTTTGCCATCAACCCCGACGCGAAAGTCACAGGGATCGACCTGTCCGAAGCCATGCTGAACGCACTGAAGGCGAAGTTCCCGGATAAGGCGCTGACGCTGGTCTGCGCGTCCTACTTTGACGCGCCTTTCGGCGAGAATGTATACGACGCCGCCGTCTCGGTGGAATCGCTCCATCACTTTACCGCGGAGAAAAAAACGGCGCTGTACACGAAACTCCACGCAGCGCTGAAAAAGGACGGCGTATTCGTCCTGACGGATTATTTCGCGGAAACGGAAGAGCTTGAGAAAGAGTACTTCCGGAACCTTGCGGAAATAAAAAAAGCGCAGGGCCTGTCAGATGATACGTTCTATCATTATGACACGCCGCTGCTGGTCGGACATGAAACGGACTGTCTCCGGCAGGCCGGTTTCCGGGATGTCCGGATCATGGAAAAATGGAACGGACACACCTGGACGGTCCTGGCGAAAGCATGACAGGCTGACGCCTTCAGACACCGTAGCGGTATTCCTGTTCGTCCTTTTCGTCAGGGGTCAGCTGAAACGCACGGATGACCCTGTCCGCGACCCGGTCGGGGGACAGATCGGTATTGTCGATCTTCAGGTGGTTTTCAAACCATACCTCCCCTTCGTCCGAGTTCAGCCTGTGGTTCCGTGCGTCCCGGAGCAGGTTTTCCCGGCTCCAGACCACATCCCGCTTGGACGCTTTGCGCTCCATCCGGTGCGGGGTTTCGTTCCTCGCCAGCCGGGTATCGAGATCAGCGCTCAGTTCGACAAAATAAAACCTTCCGCCGCTGCGCTCAAACAGATCCTTCAGCCGGTTCAGGTATTCCCGTTCCTCCGCGATATCAAACGCGCAGACATAGGTGAAGATCAGATCCACATTGTGCTTTACGGCAAGCTCAAACGCCTTTTCCCTGAAAAAAGCGTTGAATTCTTTCTGCGCAGGCGTGGCAAAGCCGAAGATCCTGTCGGAGATCTCGATGCTGTCATGATTCATCATCATGTTGTAACGCAGTTTATCCCTCAGGCTTTCCGCCACGGTCATCTTTCCGACAGCCTGCGGTCCGCAGACCACGATCAGATTAGCCATATCCGTATTCTCCCGTCTGAGTTTTCCCGGCAGGGCCTGTACAGGTCATGATCCTTTGTACGGGTTCTCCTGCAGCAGGGGATAGCTTACACCCCGGAAGTAGGCGTCCAGGGCCGCGATGTGGTCTTCCGCGAACAGTTCCGGAAGTTCATCCTTCCCAAAGAAACGAAGCTCATAGGATTCCTCGTCAATGCGCGGTTCGCCGCTGACGATCTCCGCCGTGAACATGGCGCAGACCACATGCGCCGCGTCTCCGTTGCTCCAGACCATATTGTGATTATGGTAAATGCCGAGGAAGCCGGTCAGCTTCACTTCCAGTCCGGTCTCCTCCCGGATCTCCCGCAGGGCTGCCTGTTCACAGGTTTCATTCATCTCCAGCAGGCCGCCGATCAGCCCCCACTTCCCGTTGTCTGTCCGGCGCTGGAACAGGATCTTCCCGTCCCGGATGATCAGCGCGCCCGCGCAGTTCAGGATGATCTTACGGTGTCCGATCTCCTTCCGGAGTTCATGAATATAATCCATAGGAGTGCTCCTTTCGCTGTTACGGCTGCCGCCGGCACTTCAGGCTTTTCAGATACACTTTCTGCTCGGGCGTGATCCTGAAGCTTTCCACGGCTTTCTGAATCGTTTTGTTATGCGTCCAGTCGCCCAGGCGCCGGTTTTCGATGTACGGAATGACCTGATCATACTGTTTGGCCAGGGCTGTCGCAAAATACCAGGCGATCATCATGTTCACGTAGTATTCCTCCGACCGGATCCCCGCAACCCATTCCGGATATTCCAGCCTGAAATCCGCATCCAGGAAATGCTGCATGAGCATCCCGATGCCGAACCGGACGGTATAGGTTTCCCCGGAATCCATCCATTCCCGGATATGGGGCAGGAGCTCGTTCCTGTGCTTGCGGAAAACCTTCGGGGACATCTGATCGCAGGTGGCCCAGTTGTCCACATACGGGAGGAAACGGGTGATTTCCCGGACGCAACGGTCAAAATCCCGGATTTCCGAAACGATGAAAGCATGCAGCTGGTTTTCATCAAAATACCGGTGCGGAAGAACCGACAGGAATTCATCTATGCGGTCTGACTTCACCAGCTGCGCCGCGTATTTCCTCAGCTCCGGCGTCCGGACACCAATCACTGTATCCGGATCCGCGGTCGGAATCAGCTTCTTCTGCAAATCCCGGTACTTCCTGTCCTGCAGGCGGAACAGTTCTTCCCTGATCAGCTGTATCATGACAGTTCCTTTCCTTATACATTTGATTGATCCATCATATCATGAATCCCGGAAAACGGAAACCGCCGGGAAGGCTGGAGGCCGGACAACAAAGGCTTGACTTAGAGCCGGCTTCGCAGATGCGACGCCATACATAACCATTCCCTTGACGGAAAACGGTGTGTGCTGATCGCCTGCGCCGGAGGCACCGGAAGAGGCACACTGGAATGCCTGTAGCAGATGGAGCGGGGCCTGACCCATATGGGGATGCGGGCGTATGACCGGATCCCGGTCATACGGTACAACCGGGACTATATGCTTCCTGCGCTGCGCGAGGCAGGGATTACATATGCAGGCCGCCTGGAGACCGGGTTCGATATGTATTACTGATCCGGCTTGCTGACCGGTGTTTTTACCATCACCCTGTCATTTACAACTTCATAGCCGAATTTCCTGTACAGGCCGTGGGCATCCCGGGTGATCAGGAACCCGCGCAGCCCGGCGTATTCGGGGCGGGACACGATATGCGAAACCAGCGCCGCTCCGAGTCCCATATGCCGGTACTCCGGATCAATAATCACATCGCACAGGTACCAGGTCGTGGCATAATCGCTGACCACCCGGGCAAAGCCGATAAGCGGGCCTCCGTTTTCGGGACGGATCCCGTAACAGGACGAGTTGCGCACAGACTTTTCAATGATTTCCGGAGGACGTTTGTCCGCCCAGTAGGTCATCTTCAGCAGTCGGGCGATTTCTTCCGTTTTCATGCTGTCCGAACCGTCAACAATGGTGTAGTTCATCAGGGTTTCCTCCGTTCCCAAGGGGTACTTCGTGAAGGCATCCGGGTTCAGGATTCCTTTCGTGACACGATCATCAGGTGCTCCGTATGCGTCAGGTATTCTTCCTTCTCGCAGAAACGGAGTGCATATTCATACCAGGCAATCCGGATCTTCTTCGGGCTCCGGTCCAGGATATATTTATACGGCGAAAGGATGCTTTCCTGCCCGAAAACGGTTTCCGTCCGCAGACCGGGGACGGACGCAAGCAGTTCCTTCGCTTCCCGGACGGTCGTCATCCAGGCATAGGTGAATGCCTCAAACGCGAGGCTTTCGTCCTTTGCGGCCACATCATACAGCGGCTGTTCAGCTTCCCGTACGATCGTCTCCGGGATTTCCCGCAGGCCGTAAATGACTCCGCCGAACATGAGGATAAAGCTGCAGAACAGGAACCCGCCGGGCTTCAGCACGCGCTTAGCTTCCTGAATGGCCTGAAGCCGGCTTTCCTCCGTCATCAGGTGATAGAGCGGTCCCATCAGGAAAACGGTGTCAAAGGAATCATCGGGAAAGCGGGAAAGATCCGTCGCATCGCCCTGCACGGCGGTGATCTTCACACCATACTGCCGGGCTTTTTTCTTCGCGAAACGGACGTTTTCCCCGCTCAGGTCCAGCAGCGTCACAGTGTGTCCCTGCTTCGCGAAATGAATGGAGTAATGGCCCGGACCGCCGCCGATATCCAGGATGGTGCTGCCCGGCCGGATATACCGCTCCATCATGCGGACCGTGATATATTTCTCATAGGGAAAACGTTTCTGCAGGCGAATCCATTCCTTCAGGGGATTCTCATCATAGTGCGAGCGGACGGTTTCCTTTTTCTCCGTCATCTTTCCCCGCCTCCTTTATTGTTTTATCTTCGGATCTCCCGGATCATGGAGTATTCGTTGAGCAGCGTCCCGTCCTTCAGGCGGATGGCGTTCGGCTTTACGCCGGTGATCCGGAAACCCATTTTCTCGTACAGCGCCCTGGCACGGGCATTTCCCTCAATGAAGTCCAGCTCCAGCTGCAGGATATACTCGTTTTCCTCCGCGATCCGGATCATCTCCTGAAACAGCTTTGTGCCGATTCCCAGGTTCCAGTATTCGCTCATCAGCGCGATCCCGATATTGGCGCGATGCCGCGTCTTGATATCCGTTTTCCAGAGGATCCGGCTGTTGCCGGCCATCTTTCCTTCCACCAGGCAAAGGAGCATGATTTCGTTGTCTGAGGCGTTCACCCGGTCGATAAACGTTTTCTCGAACTCGGGCGTGTATTCGCGGCATTCCTCCGGATAACGGGTCAGGAAATCCGTTTCCCCTGCGGTCACCACCAGGTAATCCAGGATTGCCGGGATATCCTCCTCCCGGGGGCTGCGGATCAACGCTTTCCGCCCGTCCTTCAGCGTGAATTCAACATCCTGAATAATCATCTGAACAACCTCCTGTATCTTTTTCCGGGATAGCTGGCGCTTCCGTCCAGCTTTGTCAGGGTGATATCCTCCACGAATGTCATTCCCAGCTTTTCCATGACGCGCTGACTTTTATGATTCACCGCGGCAAAGGTTCCCTGGATCCCCCGGACCTCCCGCTGTGTTCCGGCGTATTCCAGCAGGGCGCGGATCATCTCAACGGCATAGCCGTTTCCCCACTGGTCCCTGCGGAGGTTGTAGCCGATGGTCCAGAGATTTTCTTCGGAATTGTAATAAATCCCGCCGCTCCCGATCAGTTCACCGGTCGATTTCAGGACAATGCCCGCGTCATAATCATCCGGATCGTCCGGATTCAGCGTTTCAAGCCATGCCCTGACGTCCTCGGCACGGGTATATACAGGGTAGACCATGTACCGGGCTACATCCGGGTCCCCGCACCAGCGGAAAACCGCCTGATAATCCTCCGGCGTCAGGTTGCGCAGGATCAGCCGCTCCGTTTCCAGATTGATTTTCATAAACCATACCCCCCTTGCATGACGATATAAAAAGGCCGCTTATCTGCCAGAGATAAGCGGCCGGTTTTTCAATATGCCTGTTCCGGACTACTCTTCCCTGACAATCTGATGATCGGATACGACAAAACCGCGGACATGATTATCAATGTTCGCAGAAACGACCGGGGAATTCAATCCGCACCGCATCATGAGAAGAGCTCCTTTCCGAAAAATTTGCGTTGACTATACTACGAAAGAAAACCGGTGTCAAGCATTTTCTTTTCATGTTCTCCGGAAAAGGCCCAGCCTTTTTTTGTATCCGGAATTCTGATATAATCGATGAAAATTCACTGCCCTGGGCAGGAACGGGGGAAGCATGAAATACGCGGTACTGTCAGACGTCCACGGGAATTATCCCGCGCTGCGCGCCGTAATGGAAGACGCCGGGCGGCAGGGCATTGACCATTTCCTGTTCGCGGGAGATTACTGCATCAGCGGTCCCTGGCCGGATGAATGCATCCGTGCGCTCCGGGCAATCCCGGAGAAAACCGTTATCCGGGGAAATGAAGAAAAGTACCTGGAAAACCTGATCGGGAAGGATCCGTCACAATGGACGGACGGCCAGATGCAGGTTTCCTACTGGTGCTACCGGAACATCAGCAAAGAGAACCTGGAATATGTGCTGTCCCTGCCGCATACGGCCGATCTGGAGTGCAGCGGCATAAAAATCCATATGGCGCATTCCTCCGTGGATTTTCTGGGCACACATACATTTTACACATGGAACTCCGCCACGATTGCGGAACGGATTCAACTGAAGGATGCCGGTCCGGAAAAGATCCTGGCGGAGATCACCCGTGAACGGGAACAGGATCCCGCTTTCCGGGAAGCCGTATCAAAACTGGAGAAGGGTATTTATATTTTCGGGCATTCCCATGTCCAGTGGTCCTTTCAGGCCAGAGACCAGGGAGTATACCTGATCAATCCTGGATCCTGCGGCCTGCCGCTGGACGGGATCAGGGATGTCGTGCCGTACACAGTCCTGGAAATCACGGAGGACGGCCGGGTGAAAATCGAAGAAAAACGTGTTCCGTTTGACAAAGCAGCCTATATCCGTGCATTCATGCAGACAGGACAATACCGGGAAGCCAATGTCTGGAGCAGGGTTATCATGCGGGAACTGGCAACCGCCAGGGAACATGTATGTTTCTTCCTGTCCTTTGCCGAACAGTATGCGAAAGACATCGGGGACGACAGAAGACCTTATGCCACGGACACATGGGAAAAGGCTTTTGTAATCTGGGAACAGCAACAGGAAAAAAATCCGGCCGGGATTCCCCGGCCGGAATGAACCTGTATCACATTGCTTCATTCAATTCCTGATAAAACTTTACAGCGCCGCGGATCTCCTCTTCCGTCGGATGCCCTTTGGCAATGCCGCCCAGCAGTTTGAAGGGCCCGAAGGTATCGTAGCCCCGGCATCCGTACGCACCGATTTCGGTGCAGTTTTTCCGTGCGGCAATCTCACGGATCGAATTCAGGAAAGAACCCTTCGCCGCACCCTGGGTATAGAGGAAAAATACCGCTTTATTCTCCGGCAGGTTTTCCTGCGCGTATTCCAGGAGCTGCTTCGCGAAGCCGCCGTAATAAATCCCGGAAGCAAAACCGATCCGGTCATATCCGGACAGGTCTGTTTCGGGCTGCGCGGTGACGTCGATCAGGGTGAGTTCGTTTTCCGCCGTGATGGCATCGAGAAGCTTCTTCGTGTTTCCGTGATGCTTTGAATAGTATACAATCGCTGTTTTCATACTGGTTCCTCCCTGTTTTTTGCTTTCCGGTCAGTGCTGATGGTCTCCGATGGAGCTGTTTCAGGACAACGGAGCTTTTTGCATAATTTTACCATTTTGATCCGGGAATCCTGTGTCATTATACCATAAAATCATTATGTCCGGCACCGGGCTTCGCCGGACGTTTCAACAGCATATATTAATAGTATGATTCCTGCGGTACAGATTGACTTATGTGCAGAAATACAGTAAAATTATACTCAAATGCAAAACAGAACACCGAATGCATAACTATACATCACAGCGCATCAACACCGATGGGAGGAAAACCACCGTGAAAAAATGGACCGCTTTGATTCTCAGCATTCTTGCAGTGTTTGTTCTGGCCGCTGCTGCATATGCGGAGCAGGACCCTGATCCAAACCAGGAAGCGCCTTTTATTGAGCTGGTTCCGGCATTTGAACTGAATGAAGATCCGGAGATACCGGACATTCTGCTCTGGGAGTCCCGCTTTTTTGAGATCCACAGCAATACCGTCCGGAACGACAATGTTCTGTTCTTCTTTGACGATGGAACGGAGCCGATCTGGGTCTGGGTGAATGATGAGGGATACGGTGAAGCCTGGTTCACACCCGGCACCACAGACGTTAACATCTTTGAGTACGAGGAGGCCTATAATGCTCAAAACATGGTGCATACCTACCATGCCCATGTGCAGACGATGGCGGAAGACGAAAATGACATCGTGGAAAGCAACCTGGTAGAATACACAACCGGCCTGATTTCGGCTGACGTACCGGAATTCGCGCCTGTCATCACGGGCGTGACCACAGGCGCCCTGCGGCGGGATGATGTTTTCACCGCCACGGTAAGCAACGAGCCGGGGTTCGAGAATATGTGCGTCGTGCTGTTTGACGGGAACGGTGAATTTGCGGTGGACAGCCACTGGGTCGGCGTGAATGACGATCCGGAAGCCGTACCGGCCACCATTGAAACGCCGCTGCTCCGGCTGGAGGTCAACAGGGAGTATACCGCGAAGATCTACGGCCTGAAAAACGGTTATCCCATGGTATACGCGGCGGATGAATATCCGATTCTCATACTCAGTCCCTCCTTCCAGGAAGAGGGTACGGATATCCTGATCCGGGGCCTGCATGATGAATACCTGACCGGTGAGATGATCATGCCCACGATCTATTATCCGAACAGCGAACAGTTTGACAATATCCGGATGGATATTGCCATCTACGCACGCGAATTTGAAAATGACCGGCATGAGTGGGACAGCAACCTGTATGTCTGGCCGGACGAGGGCGAAGATATCTATTACCAGCCGGAGACCTGGGAGGGACCGCCTTCCTCATGGAAAACGGGTGAACATGTCTGCCGGGTGATCATCTGGCAGGATGTGGATGATGACGAATCCATCCAGGTGGACAGCATTGAACGCACTTTTACCGTTACAAGCAACGGCCCGCTGGATTATGATCCGGAACTTCCGGTGTTTATCAATGCATCCGGCCTGCCGTACCGGATCGAAATCCCGAGACCGGACGCGGAAATCTTCCACGTATACGGTGAAAAATGGGACCTGCTTGATGAATCCGATGAGCCCGAACCCATGGTTTACTGGTTTGACGAATGGGGTGAAGAACCGGTTGTCATTCCGGTCGACTGTGCCAGCGAACGCCTTTATGTCAACATTGAAATCGGTAAAACCGGATACGACTGGTACCGGTATGAAACCAGTATTCCGGTCATCACCGACAATCCGGGTATCCGCCTGTGGACCGATGAGAACCTGACGGGTGAAAACGCGGACCCGCTGCCGATAAATGAAAACGTCCGGCTGTGGGTTTCCGCTCCGGGTGCGGACTGGATCCGGGTTGATAACATCGAAGGACCGTTTTTCGATGAGTATGATTCATGGAGGATCAACAACGGCGCACCGATCGAATTCAATGATGATATCAAGCGGGAAGGCCCCAATCCGATCATCGCCAACGCACAGTTCACAGACGATGAAGGGAACAGGACCATTGAATCAGCAATGCTGATTCTTCAGGGCTACGCTCTGGGCGAAGCGGGACCTTTTACCGCGTCGATTGACAATGACTATGCCGAACGCGGAGAAACGGTTGAAGTTACCTATACGAAGAGTGAAAACGCAGAGCATTACTGGGTGGACGCGGACCGCTGGAATGAAGACTGGAACGACTGGGAATATATCATCCATCTGGCAGACCTGTTCATCCATGATGAGAACAACGGCGGGACCGCGATCCTGGATACGATGGAGCTGGAACCCGGCTCCTACCGGCTGCGCGCTTGCGCGGAAGGAACAGGGTACTACCGGGCAGAGTATGTAATCACTGAAACGTTTACTGTCGCAGAAGCAGAGATTCCGGACAACGGTATCCTGGTCCATGTGACACCTGATCATGTGGAAACCAGTGAAGATTTCCGGGTTTCTGCTTATGCGCCCGGCGCGGAATGGATGGAAGTGTACTGGGATTACGGCAATGACAGCTACTGGAGAAACAGCGACGACGGGGAGAGCGGATCCTGGGATCATTCCTACGGCAGGTCCGGCACATACCAGATCAAGGTTAAAGCCGGTCGTCCGGTACTGGATGGAGAAGGCCATGAGATCTGGGATTCCGATGATGACGGGAATGAATGGCAGAAACAGGACGAGTGGTGGTCTGACCCGGTTACCGTCACCGTTTCGGCAGATAACGGAGCCCTGACGCTGACGCCTCCGGAGCTTCCGGCTTCGCTGGCACCTTCCGAAAACGCGGAGATTTCCTTCACAGTGGAAAAACCGGAAAACGCGGAAACAATCGAAGCGTCTGTCTGGTTTGAGGGGGAAGACTACGATCTGTTCCGGGATAACACATGGGAAGAGGAGCTGGCAGTCCATGTCCGGACTCCGCTTGAAGCGGGCCAGACGCTGTGCATCCGCCTTTATGCGGAAGCACGCGGATATGAATGCGCGGACCTTGACCTGCGCATTCCGGTGATCGACGGTACATCTTCCGATCTTGTGCTGCTGACTGTGGGCGAAGGGGATCTCGATAACGTAAACGGCGAATGGTCTGTGCCGATGCATGCCAATGTTGAGTTCCTGGTCGGCGCGGCGGAAGGCCATACGCTGACCGCCGCAAAGCTCTACGGTCCGGGAGGCTGGTGGGGCGGAGAAAACGGTGAAATCATCGATCATGAAAACCATGATGACTGGTTTGACAGGGAAGGCAGGGCTTTCTTCCGGGCCAATTTCGACCACGAGGAGGATATCGGCAGGAAGGTTCCGGTCTATGCCCTGGCGCGGATAGACGATTCGGAAGACTGGCTCCAGTCCGGGATTATGTGGATTGAAGTCCGGGATTATGAGATCGGCCGCTACAGTTTCACCGGTCAAACCACCATGACTGTGGAACGCGGAAAGAATGCCGTGTTCACTTTCTCCGCCGCTGACGGCGCGGAAGATTACTGGGTGGATGCCTGGGATATCTACCAGGACTGGGACAGCTACCAGCCTGACTCTGTCTGTAACGGTACGACGGTTACCATGAATACTGCCCAGCTGCCGGAGGGTGAGTATATCATCCGCGGACGCGCCGGCGCGGACGGGAAAGGCTGGCGTGAATCGGACAATTCGGTCCGACTCACTGTTACTGCCAGCGCTGTTCCGGACGGCGAGGTTCAGCTGACCGTGGACAAGACAGAAGCGCTGACCGAGGAAGAAATTTGCGCAAGCTTCTTTGCTCCCGGCGCGGACTGGGTGGAAGTCATCCGGAGAAATGAAGACGGCTGGGAAGAAGATTTCAGGCGCAACGACGGGGAAGGCGTGACGGGCAGATTCTCGGAAAGCAATTCTCGGACCGTCGAGGTCTTCGGGCGCGCGCATTTCTTTGAACGAGACGGGAACGGGGACACGATCGAACTGTATGACAACGAAGGAAATCCGTATCTCAAAGAACTTCCGTATAAAGACTCCGGGAGTGTGGAAGTCACCTTCAGGGCGCCGAGAGGCCTGATTGAACTGGACGGAACCGATATTCCCGCCGGCGCGATCGCAGGCACTGATCTTCAGCTGCGTGTTCCGTATCCGGCGCACGCAGAATACATGGGCTGGGACCTTTACCTGAACCGGAATTTCGACGATGACTGGCAGGAACCGGACTATTCCGGTGACAATACCCCGGGGCATGATCTTGAACTCACAATCCAGGGCAGCGAGATCATTGCCGGAAATACGATGGAACTGCGGGTCTGGGCCGGCGCAACAGGCTATGAACATGACCATCAGAACTATACCATCCGCGTGATCGAGGCACCTGAAGAAAGAATCACACTGACGGTCAGCCGGGGTGAAGTGCCGGTTAACGAAGACTTTACTGTGACGATCTCCGTTGACGGGGAGCTGGGTGCGGATTATGTCCAGTACAATAACGGCGGAGACCGCTTCTGGTCATACTGGGATGACGAAGGCGGATATGAGACGGACTGCCTGCGCCTGGACGAGAACAACCGGTGGAAGTTTGAACATGAAAACTTCGGCGACGCCGGTGCGCGGACATTGTTTGCCCGTGCCTGGATTCCGGATGAAAGCGCTGAGGACGGCGGCTACTGGATCGAAAGCGATCCGGTGAAGGTGACAATCACGAGGACCGGCATCGTCGGGGACTTCTCCGCTGTACTGGAGGAGGAAACAGTTGCCCGCGGTGAAACGGTCGTCCTGAACTATACAGTAGCCAAAGATTCAAACGAAAAACGGTATGATCTCCATCACGACAGGAACCGGGAATTTGACGGAGATGACTGGATTGACTATGACCTCCGCTGGCAGCGGAACGAAGACGAAAACAAGTTCATATTCTCCACGGCCGGGATGCCGGCAGGCGAATACTGGCTGAGCGTCTGGGCCTGCGGTGAACCGGGTTACGAAGGACGGGAAAGCCGGACAATCCGGCTGACGGTTACGGAGGGCAATGTACCGAACGGAGAAATCAGCCTGACAGCGGACAGGACCGAAGCGCTGACCGGAGAAGATGTTTTTGTGAGCCTGCTCGCACCCGGGTCAGACTGGGTGGAAATCATCCGGATCCATGATGACGGCTGGGAGGACAGGTTTGCCAACAATGAAGGGGAGGGAACCGCAGACTCCCTGAATGAAAATGATCCGCGGACTGTGCGGCTGTTTGGCCGGGCTCATTTCTTTGAGCGGGACGAGAACGGGAATACGATTAAGTTATACGATGACGAAGGACGTCCGTATACCAAAGAACTCCCGCATAAAGACTCTGCGCCTGTGGAAATTACCTTCCGGGCGCCTTATGGCAGAATCTGGCAGGATGCCGCGAATATCCCTGTCAGTGCGACGGCAGGTCAACCGCTTGTGCTGAGCATGCAGTATCCGGAGGATGCCAGCTATATGGGATGGCGGCTCTACCTGAACCGGGATTATGAAGAGGAAGATCAGCGAGCAGACTATTCCGGTGAGGGGAAGCTGGAACTTACAGTTCCGGGTGACAGGATTGTTCAGGGTAATCAGATCGAGCTGCAGGTATGGGTCGACGGCATCGGGTATGAACACAATCACCAGAACTACAACATTCTTGTGACCAACGGGCACGAGGAAAGGATTACGCTTGAAGTCAGCAAGAATGAAGTTCTGACCTATGAGAATTTCACTGTGACCGTCAGCGCACCGGGCGTCGACTCTTTCCAGTACTTTAACGGAAATGTCTTCTGGACGGACCGGGACGAGGACGATAATGAAGTAATCCGGAATATAGCGCCTGACGAAAACGGCCAGTGGATCTTTGAAGAACAGAATTACGATGAAACCGGAGTCAAGGCCCTGTATGCCCGTACCTGGATGGACGGGGAATGGGTGACCAGCGATCCGGTCAAGGTCACAGTAACAAAGCTTGGCACGGTCGGGGATTTCTCCGTAAACCTGCAGGAGGCGACTGTGACCCGCGGAGAGATGGTGACGCTGGACTATACGGTGGCTGATCATTCCAATGAGAACGGCTATGATCTCCATCACGACCGGAACCGGCGCGATGATGACGAGTACTGGATTGATTATCGCCTGAACTGGCAGCGGGACGAAGAAGCTCATCAGATCACGTTCTCCACGGTGGAAATGCCGGCGGGCGAATACTGGCTGAGCGTCTGGGCTCCCGGCGAGGTGGGCTATGAAGGCCGGATGACCGACCGGATCTGGCTGACGATCCATGAACCGGAAGAAAACACCATTGGATTTGAAGTGTCCGGATCCAGAGTGCAGACCTGTGAAGATGTCCGGGCCAGCGTGTATGCGCCCGGAGCCTACAGGGGAGAAATCCACTGGCATGACAATGATACCTGGGACTTCGAAGGTGGGACCTGGTCCGGCAGCTACAACTATGGTGACACGGGCGCTTATCAGGTGTTTGCCCGGGTATGGTATCCGGATCAGCAGGATCCTGTCGATTCCGATATGATCACAGTTACGGTGACATCGAACGGACAGAAGATTCTGATGGATCTCTCCAATATACCTGCCAGAATCATCGCGGGTGAGGAAACATGGATCAGTGTTGTCAGACCGGATGATTCCCAATACATGGACTGGGAGATCTACATCAATGAAGATCCTGACCATGACGGTCCCGAACCGTACGCGCATAACCATGACGGCGAATATGAATCCCTGCACCAGCTGATTCCCGGAACGGACCTGCGGGAAGGCGATACGGTTCACCTGAAGATCTGGACAGGCGCGACCGGATATGATAACAATCACCAGGAAATCAGGATTCCCGTGGTCGGACAGGCGAATGAAGGGATCACGTTTACGGTGGGTCCGGATTCGGCCGAAACCTGTGAAGACATCAGTTGTACCGCAGAATTCCCGGCCGGAGAGTATTCAAAGATCCAGTTCTTTGACGGGGAACGGTACTGGGATGAAGAATCCCTTGAGGAAGATGAGACAAGCCGTACATTTGAGTGCAGTTTCGGTATCGACGGAACCTATACAGTATATGCCCGGCTGCAGCGCAAAACGGATGGCGAATGGGAATATACGCCGGACGAAGATGTGGAAGTCATCGCGCCCAACGGACCGCTGACGCTGGATGTCTCCGGGGTTCCCGCACGGATTTATGAAGGAAACGACGCAACCTTCACCCTGGGAGCGGTAAGGGACGGTGACGGCCACCTGGTTGACTTCATGCCCAACTATGAACTGTTCTATGACGATGAGACGGGACATAAAGAACTGATCCGATGGGAAGATGAACCGAAGACCGGAACGATCACGATCCCTGCGGATCAGATTGTAGAAGGCCGTGTGTTCTGCCTGAATTACAACGTGTTTGCACGCGGCTATGAACCCGTGCTGGGCGGCATGGATATCCAGGCGTACGCGGAGCCGACCGTGACGCTTTCCGTGGATAAGAAGACCATAAGATACGGTGAAACCGTAACCTTCACGGTGAACGCTCCCGGCGCAACCTCCGCGTGGGTGGAGGATCAGGACGGGCAGCCGCTGGACGGACTCACCTTGACAGCGAATGAGATCGGCACCTTCCAGTTCAGCGCGGCGGCAGCATTTGACGGGTTCGGCACGGTGACTGCGGCACGGTCGGTCAGCGTGACTGTCCGGACACTGGGCGAAGCGCCTGCTCCTTCCGTGGATATGCCTGAATCCGGTGATGAAGGCGCACAGTTTGATGTTCATATTACCCCGGCGCCGGGAGGATGGTTCACTGCCCGGATTTATGACAGGGACGGGGAAGAAAGGTGCAGCATTGACCGTTCCATGTCGTACGAGAGGCTTTCGGTGAACGATGCCCTGGCCGGCACATACCGGGTGCAGATTGAATACGGCAAGGAGGGATACGATAACGGGCAGACTGAGAGAAGCATCCATATCGATTACTGGTTCACCTGCAGGGATCCGGAATGGACGTGGGAAGAAGATCTGAGCGCTGCGCATCTGGTCTTTTCATCCATGCGCCAGGAAGCGACGGAGGCCGTTGAAGCGGAGATCAGCAGTGAAGTCACAGCTGAGCCGACCTGCGAAGCGGAAGGCACCAGGACCTATACTGCCACAGGGATCTACAACGGTCAGACATATACCGATACCCGGACAGAACCCATTGCGATGACCGGGCATGCCTGGAATGCGCCGGTATTCACCTGGACGGAGGACGGTGAAGGATACAGCGCAACGGCGACGTTTACCTGTGAAAAGTGCGGGGACAGCCGCCCAGAGAATGCTGACGTAACCCTGATCCGGCATACGGATACAGCCTGCACAAAGCAGGAGGTATCGGTTTACCGGGCAGTGTGCGAAGGCTTCAGCGAGGACAAGACGGTATACGGGGACGCGCTGGGACATGACTGGAGCGACTGGAGCATTGTGTGGAACGATGACTATACCGCCTTCGCGACGCGCAGGTGTGGCCGCTGCGGTCAGACGGAAAATGACGGGGTGACCGTTACGCATGAAATCACGCAGGCTGCAACCTGCCAGCGCAAGGGCGAGATTACCTATACCGCCAGCACGGCGCCGGGCGGGCAGGAAGTGACCTCCACAAAGAAACAGTACACGCCCAAAATCGGCCATACCCCCGGCAGGACGGAAACTTCTGAAGACGGTCACTTTACCTATACGTACTGCGATGTATGCGGTGAGCTTCTCAGCTCGGATTTCGCCGGACACCGCTGGAGCGATCCGGTGTATGTATGGGCAGAGGATTACAGCTCCGTTACGGCAACGCGTACCTGTACCCTGACTCCGCACCTGCCGCATTCCGAGACAGAAACTGTTTCAGCGACAGGAGTGGAAACCAAAGCTCCGACGTGCCTGTTGAACGGTGAAACGACGTATACAAGCGCGGAATTTGAGAATGCAGCCTTTACCGTTCAGACAAAGACAGTCGATGACATTCCGGCGCTGGGCCACGACTGGGGTGAGCCGACATATGAATGGAATGCAGATAACAGTAAAGTAACGGCTACCAGAGTGTGCGCACATGACACATCTCATGTTGAAACGGAGACAGTAAGCACAACATTCGAAGTGACAAAAGCCATGACATGCTTGGCGAACGGTGAGACGACGTATACAAGCGCGGAATTTGGGAACGCAGCCTTTACCGTTCAGACAAAGAAAGTTGACATTCCGGCGCCGGGCCACGACTGGGGTGAGCCGACATATGAATGGAATGCAGATAACAGTAAAGTAACGGCTACCAGAGTCTGCGTGCGTGACACATCTCATGTTGAAACGGAGACAGTAAGTACAACATTCGAAGTAACAAAGGCTGTGACATGCCTGGTGAATGGTGAGACGACATATACAAGCGCGGAGTTTGAGAATGCAGCCTTTACCGTTCAGACAAAGACAGTCGATGACATTCCGGCGCTGGGCCACGACTGGGGTGAGCCGACATATGAATGGAATGCAGATAACAGTAAAGTAACGGCTACCAGAGTGTGCGCACATGACACATCTCATGTTGAAACGGAGACAGTAAGCACAACATTCGAAGTGACAAAAGCCATGACATGCCTGGTGAATGGTGAGACGACGTATACAAGCGCGGAGTTTGAGAACACAGCCTTTGCTGTTCAGACAAAGACGGTCGATGACATTACGGCACCTGGCGGCCATGACTGGGGTGAACCGGTGTATGTATGGGCAGAGGATTACAGCACCGTTACGGCAACGCGTACCTGTACCATGATCCCGCATCTGCCGCATTCCGAGTCGGAGACAGTCGAAGCAGAGCTGGCGCGAATTACAACGGAACCCACCTGCGAGGAAACGGGACTGGCTGAATATGTTTCCAAACCGTTTGCCAACGCGGCCTTTACGGTGCAGACCCGTACGGACGTTCCGGTGGCCGCGCTCGGGCATGAATGGGGCGAACCGGAATACGAGTGGCTGTACGGCAATACCAAAGTACGGGCAACCCGGAAGTGTACGCACAATGAAGAACATACCGATACGGAAGAGGTTGGTGTGACAGTCGTGTCGTATAAAGCCCCGACGGAAACAAAAGATGGGAAGGCCACCTATACATCCGCCGCATTTACCATGGAAGGATGCACCGTGCAGACCAAGACGGTCGATATCCCGGCACTCAGCAAGATGACGAATACGATGAAACTTCCTTCCGGGCTTACCGTAATCGAAACGGAAGCTTTCTCCAACCTGGGCTGCGAGGCGATTATCGTACCGGCCGGCTGTACAAGGATCGAAGCGCGCGCTTTCGCGGGATGCAAAAACCTGAAGTACATCCGGATTCCCGCCAGCCTGAAGGGAACGGTTCCGGACAGCGCGTTTGAAGGCTGCAACGCAGACCTTGTGATTGATTGGAAATGAGCGGAGCCGGGAAGAAAATGAATCCGGCCTGACAAACGAAACACCGGGCAGCTGCAGATGCAGCTGCCCGGTGTTCTTATATGTTTTACGGCAGGAACTTCCCGGATGCCAGGTATAGCTGATACCATTCCTGATGCGTCAGGTCCACCCTGGACGCGGCGCAGATATCCCGGAGATGGCCGGGATTCATGGTGCCGGCAATGGCCTGCATACGGGCGGGATGGCGGAGGATCCACGCGATGGCCACGGCTGTCTTCGGCACACCGTATTTTTCTCCCAGTTCTCCCAGGACGCGGTTGAGCTCCGGGAAATCCGGATGGTCGATAAAGCAGCCTTTGAACATGCCGAACTGCAGCGGGGACCAGGCCTGGATCGTGATATCGTGCAGGCGGCAGTAATCCAGGATTCCATAATCCCTGTTGATGGAACGGTCGGTCGTCAGGTTGTTGAGATACAGTCCCCCGTCGATCAGCTGGGTCTGGTCCAGGGAGAACTGGAGCTGGTTGAATACCAGGGGCTGCCGGACATACTTCTTCAGGAGTTCCAGCTGCCCGGGGGTCACGTTGCTGACGCCGAAGTACCGGACTTTTCCGCTCTTTTCCAGCCGTTCGAACGCTTCCGCCACTTCTTCGGGATCGAACAGCAGGTCCGGGCGATGGAGCAGCAGGGCATCCAGATAATCCGTCTTCAGCCGTCCCAGGATCTCATCGACGCTGGAAAGGATATCGTCCCTGCTCCAGTCAAACTCCTTACGGTCAAAATGCAGGCCGCATTTGCCCTGGATGTAAACGTCCTCCCGTTTCAGGCCGGTCAGCGGGAACGCGTCCCCGAAACGGGTTTCCGCTTCGCCGTTCCCGTAGCAGGTGGCGTGATCGAAGAAATTGATCCCCTCCGCAGCAGCAGCCCGGATCATTTCCGCGGCCTGCGGGACAGACAACGCAGGCATACGCATGCAGCCCAGGATGACGGCGGAAGCATTCTGAGGTCCGTTCACCACATTGATCATTTTCATAAAGCATCCTCCAGTCCGTATTGAACGATTGTTTTCTGAGCACATGATAAAACATAGAGTGAACTTTATGTCAAGGGCGAAAGATGATATAGTCAGATCAGGTACGACAGCACACGCAGCATGAAAGGATCCGGATGAAGTATGGACTGCATACAGTATTATGATTCGCCCCTGGGCCGGATCATGATGGCAGGCAGCGGGGAAGCACTGACCGGCCTGTGGTTTGCCGGACAGAAGCATTTCGCGGAGACGCTTGCCGCCGGGCACACGGAGATAGAGATCCCTGTGCTTTCCGGGACGAAACGCTGGCTGGACCTGTATTTCGGCGGGATGATTCCGGATTTTACTCCGCCCCTGGAAATGCGGGGGTCCGCATTCCGCAGGGCTGTATGGGAGATCCTGCTTTCGATTCCTTACGGCCGGACCGTAACCTACGGGGAGATCGCGGAAAGAATTGCCGGCCGGAACGGCGCCGCACGGGCTGTCGGCAACGCTGTCAGCCATAACCCGGTTTCCCTGATCGTTCCCTGCCACCGGGTGATCGGGGCGGACGGGAGCCTGACCGGATACGCTGGCGGAACGGACCGGAAGAGCTGCCTGCTGCGGATGGAGCAGGCCTGCATCGGGGCGAATTGTATATTTCCCGATAATAAGCTATAATATCCCGTACACGCCACAGGGGCTGATACGGACAACAAACGGCGAAAGCCGGCAGGAGAACCAGGAAAAGATGGAAGAAAGAATTCAGATCATGCCGCCGGACCGGCGGCAGGTAGTACGGGTGATCAAGGGACTCCAGGCACTGATGTTCCCGATGTGCTTCCGGCGGGAAGATCCGGAAATGACGGACGAACAGCTCCGGGAAGCAACAGCGGTGCTGCTCCGTACGGAAGTCTGCGCCGCGATGCGTTTCCGGGAGGAACCTGAAAAGGACGCGGAGCGCAAAGCACAGGAAATCTGCGACGAATTCCTCCGCCGCGTGCCGGGAATCCGGTCGATGCTGCTGAAGGATGTGGAGGCCCTGTATGAAGGGGATCCCGCGGCCGTCAGCAGGGAAGAAGTTATGATCTGCTATCCCGGGTTTTACGCCATCTCCATCTACCGCCTGGCGCATGAGCTACAGCTGCTGGAGGCACCGCTGATCCCCCGGATCATGACGGAATTCGCCCATGAAAAAACCGGTATCGATATCCATCCGGGAGCGACGATCGGTGAATACTTCTTTATTGACCACGGCACCGGCATTGTTATCGGGGAAACGACAACGATCGGAAACCATGTGAAGCTCTACCAGGGCGTGACCCTAGGCGCCCGGAGCTTCGAACTGGATGAGAACGGAAACCCGGTCAAGAAGATCAAGCGGCACCCGGACATCGGGAACCATGTGGTGATCTACGCCAACGCGACGATCCTGGGCGGGGATACGGTAATCGGGGACGACTGCGTGATCGGAGGCAATACCTGGCTGACACACTCAGTCCCTGCCGGGTCTACCGTATTGTACAACGCGATGGAAAACAGAAGATAAGAAAAACGGCGGCCTTACAGGCCGCCGAATTCATTCCAGGTCACTTTCAGGAGATTGTAGGGAAGAGCCCGGAGACTGTAGATCTTATCCTGGTTGTTCCTCGGATCCCTGCAGACGCTGACCATCGAGAAGACGAAGCGTGTTTCCGGATCATAGAACATGGCGCACAGGATATTGTCGATCATTCCATGGTGCCCGTAGACCAGCCGGTCCTTGAAGAAGGTCGGGATACTGGCCCGCTGCACATTCAGCCCGTAGGGAGAATCCACGGTGATGCCGCCTTTTCCCTTCTGGGAGGACATCATCTCCTGTACGGTTGATTCCTCCAGAATACGCTCCCCGCCATAAAGACCATTATCACAGAGCATGATCCCGAGCCTGCACAGGTCGGAGCATTTCATCCAGCAGTTCCCGTAGCTGAATACATAGTCGTTGTCGAGATCGATCCCTTCGCCGTATTCCCGGATTACCTCGGAGGTGATGTTTCCGGGAACCTTCAGGTAGTCGGGAGAGTAGCCGGCATCCAGTCCCATCCGGTCAAAAATCAGTTCAGAAACAGCGTCGTCCAGGCGCTCTCCGGTGATGGCTTCAATCATGCAGCCAAGGATTCCGGCACCGTAATTGGAATAGTGATAGGCGGTGCCCGGTTTGTCCGTATAGAAATATTCCTTATGCTTTTTGTTGGTTTCAAGGTTCAGGGCTTTTGTGGCTTCCGGTCTCGGATTGAATTTGTCGCACCAGATACAGGCAGTATGGGACATCAGCATCCGGGCGGTCAGGCCGATCTTCGGGAAACGCGGGCTGGCGGCAAAGAATGGTTTTTCATCTTCATAGTGAAGATAGTTTCCGATATTCCCGTCCAGGTCGAGACGGCCGGTTTCCACCAGGCGCATGACCGCGGCAGCAGTGACCAGCTTGGAAACGGAAGCGAGACGGTAATAATGATCCGGCGTGGCCGGGACCGACTTTTTCTGATCAGCAAATCCGAAACTGCGCTGATAAACAATCTCACCGTCTTTGGCAATGACTACTTCGCCGCAGCGGGACTGGAAACGTTTGAACTTTCCGTCCACCGCTTCATCCAGGGCGGAGATGGGATCCGTTTCCGAATCTTCCGCAGCCGCACAGAGCGGAAGGAGAAAGGCAATCGCAAGGAGAAAGGCGAGAAGACGACGGATCATACGGAACTCCTTTCGATATATGCCTTTTTCCAGAGGGAACGGAAAGCCAGTGCGATCCAGGCACACAGGCCGATCATGATCAGGTGGCAGGCATCCGCGGGGAGCCATTCGATCATTTCGATCTTCTTTTCGAACGTGGTGAACTCCAGGACGATGATCAAGCCGATGGCGGCAAGGAACTGGACGAAGAGAATGACCGCCGGCCGGAGGCGCGAACCTTTTTCCAGGCGGCGCAGGCAGACAATGGCAACAGTCAGCAGCGCTGCGGCGCACAGGATCTGATTTGCCTTCACGAAGCCGAGCCAGGGGAGATGTACGATCTCGCCGCTGTGCAGCATGGATTCCAGCACGATGGAACCGCAGGAGAAAAGAATGATAAAACGGGCGGCCTTTCCGCCGGGAGCAGCCTTCGGCCGGCTTACAAGGAGCGCGGTGATCCCGGCCCACAGGGCCTGCAGCACAAACACAGCCCAGCACCAGTCGCCGTAATAATTCTCAACCGCGAAGGGGAAACGCTCAAAGAAGGACCAGTCCTCCAGGGGCCAGAGACTGACACGGAAGGCAAAATCCGTTTCTTCCGGGTTAAACCAGTAATCCAGCCTGAAGCCGATCCCCATATCCTCGAAGAGCAGGCCACAGAGCAGGCGGATGGCAACAATCATCAGGCAGGCGGGAATGACTGCAGAGTCCGCGATGACCGCGCCGGACTGCCGTGTGATCTTTCCGGAGAGCTTTGCTGCAAGCAGGAGGCCTCCGATCGCTCCCCAGAGCAGGAAACCGCCCTCCCAGGTCCTGAAGACCATGCCAAAGTCATCCGCGCCGATGATATGATCGATGATCAGGAAGCAGAATCCAAGCCGTGAAAGCAGAAAACAAAGCGGAACAGCCAGCAGCGCAAACCAGCTGGCTGTTTCTTTTTTCAGCCCGTTCTTCTTCATCTGAAGCGCGCAAAGGACAAAGAAAGGGATCAGCAGCGCGATAAAGATCAGACCGAAAGGCTGAAGCCTCAGGGATCCCAGCTGAACAGGTTCCATGCGTCAGTCCTCCGCAGAAGCAAAATAGATGATATCGGTAATGTCGCGCAGGTCGTTATTCCGGTTGATCCGTTCGTTCTCTATGAGAACAGTCCCGTCTTTCTTCGTTCTGATCCTGCACGGCGCTGTCAGGTTGGTGGAACCGCCTCCATCCAGGTTGTAGGCCAGGATCGCATCCGGGCACTGCTCCGCGACGAATTCAGCGAACTCCTGCATGGAGAAACCGGAGGTCTTGCTTTTGATGCCGTTTTCCACGATGGCATATTCCAGCGGGCCGGTCTGGACCAGGGCGATCCGCTGGATCGAATAGTTCCACTGATACTGGCCCTGACGCGCCATCTCGGACTTCGACACATCCTGGGCTTCACCGTTTACGACCAGAACGGGGCCGATGTTATAGGTGTGCATGATCGTACGGCCGACGGGAGTCAGGTTTTCCGCGACATAGGCTTCGATGCTCTCGGTCGAGGCGGAATAGACCGCATGGAAATCGCCTTCACTGTCGATCAGCAGCATATCGAAAACACGCCGCGGGTTGCTCGTGGCGTCACGGATCAGTTCCCCGTGACGGACCACGTATCCCACATCGTTTTCATACTTGAAGAAGTCCCCGTTCATCGCGACCACCGCGTTTTTGCTGGTGGCGATCGCAGCGGCGTCAGACTGGTGCTTGCCTTCATACGTATCCTTGGAGACCGCGGCACGCAGCTGCGAGGGATCCTTGATCTTAATCCGGACGACCCAGGCTTCATCCTTTACCTTTTTTCCCTGGTTCGGGCCGGTCAGGGTATGCGTCACTTCCAGTTTCTCGAAGGTCACCATGATGGTGGAATCCTCGTAGGAAACGGGGAGCTTGTTTTCAAAGACCCAGCCATCGGCTTTGGTGGGCTTGCCGCCTTCTTTGTAATCGGACGGCAGGATGCCCTCAGCGCCTGCGATGTAGGGGCATGAGAGGGCAAAAGCCAGGGCAAGAGCCATGATTGCGGTAATGATCCAGCGCAGGGTGTTGCGGTTCATGACAGTGATTCCTTTCGCCACATATTAATACGAAACAAACATTAAGAATATATCACTTTTCAGGGAGTTTGTACAGATTGGGCGGGAAGGGGGACGGGAGGGACCGCCGGCCCGGAGACCGCCGGACAGATTGACCGTGCGTCCGCGAATATGGCAAAAAAACGGGCCGCAGCGATCAGCTGAGTGCCCGGCTGAGATGCCGGGGCCCCGGGAAGACCGCGGGGACGATTCCCCTGCCGCACCGCTGCCGGCGGAAAAAACGCAGCGGTTGCCGGGAGCCGGAAACTTGACGCGGAAAAAGGAAAATGGTATAAAAGCGCGGAACAACCTGACGAAGGAGCGGAACGATGACTGGAACGGGGATGCGGAAAACAGCCGGAAAGATCCTTTACAGCGTCCGGGGGATCCTGTGCCTGATCCTGGCTGTGATCCTGACTGCCGGAACGGCCTGTGCGGATGTCTTTATCGACCAGGAAAAGCCTGAAGACTGGGAGGACCGGTACCTGCTGCGGATCTATGCGCTGCGCTCGCTGGACTGTGACGCCTATATCCTGGAATGCGACGGCGAAAGGATGATCCTGGACGGGGGAAAGAACGCCAGTTACCTGACGGAATTCATGGAGAAGCACGGCTTTTCATACGTGGACATGATCTTCAACAGCCACCCGCACGACGACCATATCGACGCGGTGTATAACGCGATCCTGAAAGGCCGCCTGACAACGGATGTCTTTTATTCTCCCTTCCGTGAAAACTATTCCGACGCGTCGGACACATTCCAGAAACGAACCGTCAGGGAACTTGCCGCGAAAGGGATTACGTACCGGCAGGTTTTCAACGGAGACGAACTGATGCTGGGCGGCGCCCGGATCACAGTATACCGTTACGACGGGGATACGAAAAAGCCGAACGGCGGGAGTATGACGATCAATGATATGAGCGCCGTGCTGCGGGTCCGCTTCGGGAACACGGCAATGCTGATGACAGCGGATATCGGCGGGACGATCCAGCAGATGCTTGCAAAGGATTACGGCGCGGAGGACGGCCTGAAGGCGGAGATCCTGACGGCGCCGCATCACGGAAAGAACGCGATGAACGGGGACCTGCTGAAAGCGGTGAATCCGAAGCTGACGATCATCACCGGCAAAGTCTCAAGGACCGAGGACTGCCGGAAACAGATGGAAAACTTCGATATCGAGTGGAAAAGGACCAGCTACGGGGATATCGTACTGGAAACCGACGGGAAGGACTGGTACATCAACCAGGAGGATCCGTACGGCGAAGTGGAAAAGCAGCGGAAGCTGAAGGAAAAGCGGCTGAAACAGCAGCAAAAGAAAAAGAAGAAGTGAAGGAAGATCCTTCACTTCTTTTTTACGGAACAAAAACAGGGGTCAGGTCCAGCAGCCGTCCAGGCGCACGACCTCTCCGTTGAAATACTCCGGCATCTCCAGCAGACGGAGCGCGGCCTGGGCAGCCTCCTCCGGGGAAAGGATGTACCCTGCGGGGATCTGGGAGACGATCTCCGCTGTCTCTTCTTCCGACAGGTGAGCGTTCATGCGGGTATCCACGATGCCAAGCGCCAGGGCGTTGACCCGGATATGGGACGGGGCCAGCTCCCGGGCCAGGGCCCGCGTAAAGGAGTTCACCGCGCCTTTGGAAGCACTGTAGGCGACCTCGCAGGAAGCCCCGGAAATCCCCCAGACGGAGGAGATGTTCAGGATCCTGCCGGACCGGGCTGAAACCATATCGGGAACGAACGTGTGGCAGGTGTTATAGAGCGAGGTCAGGTTTGTGCGGAGCAGGGCGTCCCATTCCCCGGGACGCATGTCCGTCAGCAGACCGACCCAGGAAACAGCGGCATTGTTTACCAGCACATCCACCGGGCCATAATCCCGGCGAAGGGATTCCACATAGGACAGGTCTCCCACATCCCCCAGGGAAGAAATACAAAGAAGATCCCCCGCCATGGAAACAAGGCGGGAGGTCTCTTCCAGAGCGGCGGAATCCGAACCGCCGTTCAGTATTATTTTGCTGTAATTTCCGGAACGTGCGCATGCCAGCGCCAGCGCCCGGCCAACGCCCCGGGAGGCGCCGGTGATCAGCAGAGTGCTCATATCAGTATTCAAAGACTGTGACGATCGCGCCCATGTTATCCATGGAGGAGGTCCATTCGCGGGCGTTGCCGGCAAGCTGGACGTTGAAGGTGTTGGCGTCGCCTACATACTGACGGTAGATCTCGTACTTGAGCTTGCCATCCTCGAAGACGGCGATATGCGGATGCTCCTGCAGGTATTCGATATATTCCTCCAGGCAGAAATCAAAGTAATGCATGACGGCGGCGTTGCCCTTGCCCACGTAGCGGTAAAGATTCAGGGTTACGGAAACGCCGGTCTTGAAGCTCTTGTCCTGGGTCTCCTCCAGCGGCCAGGCAGCCAGCGGGAAACGGAAGACCAGGCCGTATTTCCAGCAGTTACGGTTCATCCACTTGCCCTGTTCGGTGGTGGAATACTTCGGCTTGGCAACTTCAGCATTTTTGCTGTCGTACAGCTGCAGGGTAAAAGACAGGCCGGAGTTGAATTCGCTGGTACCGGGATAATTGACTTCCTTCTTGGTGGCGGCAATCAGCGCGTCGCCCTGATACTTGGAAGAGAGTTTCTCCATTCTCTTCTGGAAATAGGAGTTCTGGGTCTCCCAGGAGCGATAGCCTTCCTTCACGATATAATGCTCCAGGCCTTCAGCCCTGGCAGCCTCGATCGCCTCCATCAGGGCGTCAGCGGCTACAGGGAAGAGGGAGATGTTGTAATTATCCACCTGGATCTTTTTGTTTCCGCCGAGATACTTGCCAACGCTGGTGATCTTCGAATCGTCAAAATCCTCGGGGCGGGAATGCCATTCATTGAGCAGGAGCATACCGTTGGCCATGAGATCCGCCCGGGAGGCGGTAACGGCTGTCTGGTTTTCCAGCGGATAATTGGTCAGGTCAATCACGTCCCAGCCTTCGGACTTGTGTTCCGGCCAGGCAGGATTGCTGGGCTGAACTTCGCGTTGATTCTGCAGCTCCAGGATCGCGGCGTTGTATTCCGCCATAATCTCCTGGTTTTGCGCGACGGCTTCATTCTGCTGCTTTACCAGGTTGTCGGCGGAGGATTTCCGGAGAGGATCGGTGATCATCGGCTTCACGAGGAAACAGCCGACGGCCAGGGCTGCCACCAGGATGGTGATGACCAGGACAACCGGGACAGCCTTACTCTTTTTTCTCTGCCTGCTCATGGATTACACCTGCCTTCCAAACGATTCGGAATAAACAATTCGTCACTTATTAATCAGCACTCAATGGGTCATTCCTTAATAATTTCGTCACAGGATTGTAAGAATCCTTCTTTTTGGGAAAAAGATCCTTACATCCGTTCGGGAGCCTCTATCCCGATGAGGTACAGACCGGTCCGGATGACCGAACGGGCAGCATCGGCCAGGGCGATCCTTGCCGCGGCTTCCGCGGGTTCACCGTCGAGGATCCGGTGCTCATAGTAATACTTGTTGAACGCCTGGGCGATATCGGTAACCGCCCGGGTGATCATGCTGGGCTCATATTTGTCGGCAGCGTCCAGGATGACGTCCGGGAAGCGGCTCAGGAGCCGGAGCAGCGCCTGGGCTTCGTCGTCCGTGAGGGCTGACCAGTCCGGTTCCGCCTTCTCCAGGGCCTCCGCCTTGCGCAGCAGGCTGCAGCAGCGGGCGTGGGTGTACTGGACATAGGGGCCGGATTCGCCGTCGAAGTTCAGGGCCCGGTCCCACCGGAAGTCGATATCCTTGATCCGGTTATTGGACAGGTCGGTGTAAACCACGGCGCCGATACCGATCTGGCGGGCAACCTCGTCCTTGTTTTCCAGGTTCGGGGATTTCTCCTCGATAATTTCCCGTGCTTTGGACACAGCCTGGTCCAGCAGGTCCTCCAGGAGAACCATATTGCCCTTCCGGGTGGAGAGGGCTTCCCCCTCAAAGCTGACCATACCGAAGGCAACGTGTACGCAGTCCTTCGCCCAGGGATAACCCATCTTTTCGAGGACACGGAAAACCTGGCGGAAATGCAGGTCCTGCTGATAAGCTACCACATAGAGGCACTTGTCAAAGTGATAGGTGTTCTGGCGGTAGATCGCGGCCGCCAGGTCCCGGGTGGCGTAAATGGTGGTACCGTCGCTCTTGAGGATCAGGCAGGGGGGCATATTGTCTGCTTCCAGGTCCACGACCTGAGCTCCCTGACTTTCCACGAGCAGGCCCTTGCCGCGCAGTTCCTGCACCACGGGTTCCATCTTGTCATTGTAGAAGCTTTCGCCGGCATAGCTGTCAAAGGAAACGCCCAGCTGGTCATAGACCTTGGCGGCATCCTTCAGGGTGACTTCCTTGAACCAGCGGAAAATCTCCATGGCTTCCGGATCGTTGTCCTCAATCTTTTTGAACCAGGCACGGCCTTCGTCCTCCAGTGCCGGATCGTTTTCCGCTTCCCTGTGGAAACGGACATAAAGCTCGGTCATCGCGTCGATGCCGCGTTCTTCCACATCTTCTTTCCGGCCCCACTTCTTATAGGCGCAGACCATCTTGCCGAACTGGGTTCCCCAGTCACCGAGGTGGTTGATGCCCACGGTGTTGTATCCCAGGAAACTGAAGATCCGCTTCAGGGAATGGCCGATCATGGTGCTGGACAGGTGGCCGATATGGAAACGCTTGGCGATGTTGATGGAAGAATAGTCCAGGCAGACGGTCTTTCCGGCGCCTATGTCGGAAGAGCCGTAGCGGTCTCCCTGCGCCTGCAGGGCAGCCATGGTTTCTGCCGCAAAGTTTGCCCGGTTCAGGAAAAAATTCATGTAGCCATTAACCGGCTGCACAGAAGCAATATCCGCATGATCCCACGCGCCGCAAAGGGCTTCCGCGATCTTCGGCGGAGCCATGCGCAGAGGCTTGGCCAGGCGGAAACAGGGGAAGGCATAGTCGCCCATCGCCGGATCCGGCGGGACGGCCAGCAGGCCGCGGAGTTCATCCGCTGCGGGAAGGCCCTCCGCATCGGGCCAGAGAGATTTCATACAATCCGCCGCAAGCGCGGCCAGGCGGGTCATGGTATCCATTCGTGTTCCTCCTCATACTAAACCAACATATATTATCACAAAAGGGTTACAAAAGGCAACTCTACATTGACATTCAAGGGTGGCGGGCATATAATTTACAGGAATGAGGCAGACTGTTTTTTTCGTGCGCCTTCGCGGGGGAAAAACGGTTCAAATATGAATCAGGAGGTAAGTTCATGTCCATCAAACTGACAATTGACGGCAATACTGCTGTCAGCCACGTAGCGTACGCATTCAGCGATGTGGCAGCAATTTATCCCATTACGCCTTCTTCCCCCATGGCGGAAGTTGCGGACGAATGGGCGGCTCATGATCGGAAAAACCTTTTCGGACAGACGGTCCGCATCGCTGAGATGCAGAGTGAAGCCGGCGCGGCCGGTGCCGTTCACGGATCCCTGTCCGCCGGTGCCCTGACCACGACGTTCACCGCGTCCCAGGGTCTGCTGCTGATGATCCCCAACATGTACAAGATCTCCGGCGAACTGACGCCCGCTGTCTTCCATGTCAGCGCCCGCGCCCTGGCTTATCACGCGCTGAACATCTTCGGTGACCACAGCGACGTCATGGCCTGCCGCCAGACCGGTTTCGCGATGCTGGCCAGCAACTCTGTCCAGGAAGCGCACGACATGGCGCTGGTTGCCCACCTGGCGACCCTGAAGAGCTCCGTGCCGTTCCTGCACTTCTTCGACGGTTTCCGCACCAGCCACGAAATCCAGAAGATCGACGCGATCGACACCAAGAACAACTACGAAGAGATCAAAGCCCTCGTTCCCTGGGACAAGATCGAAGAGTTCCGCGCCCGCGCCCTGAATCCGGAACATCCGCATCAAGCCGGTACCGCCCAGAACAGTGATATCTACTTCCAGGGCCGTGAAGCCGCCAACAACTTCTATTCCGCTGTTCCCGCCATTGTGGAAGAGTGCATGGATGAAGTCGCCAAGCTGACGGGCCGCGTCTACAAGCCCTTCCAGTATGACGGTGCCCCGGATGCCGAAAAGGTTATCATCTCCATGGGCTCCAGCTGCGACGTGGCGCATGAAACCATCAACAAGATGCTCGAGAGCGGCGAGAAGGTCGGTATCGTGAAGTGCCACCTGTACCGCCCCTTCTCCGTGGAATACCTGATGAAGGTGCTCCCGAAGAGCGTGAAAAAGATCGCCGTGCTGGACCGCACGAAGGAAAGCGGCTCCCTGGGCGAGCCCCTGTACCTGGACGTTGTGTCCGCGCTGGCTGAAGCGGGACGCGGCGACATCAAGGTCGTGGGCGGCCGTTACGGCCTGGGCAGCAAGGAATTCACCCCCACCATGGTGAAGGCCGTGTTCGCCAACCTGGACGGCGAAATGAAGAACCACTTCACCGTGGGTATCGATGACGACGTGAGCAACACCAGCCTGAAGCTGGGCGAAACCTTCGCCGCGGCTCCCGCCGGCACTTCCGCCTGCATGTTCTACGGCCTCGGCTCTGACGGTACCGTCGGCGCCAACAAGAACAGCATCAAGATCATCGGCGACCATACCGACAAGTACGCGCAGGCTTACTTCTTCTATGATTCCAAGAAGTCCGGCGGCCTGACCGTTTCCCACCTGCGTTTCGGCGACACCCCGATCCAGAGCCCCTACCTGATCGACGTGGCCGACTTCATCAGCTGCTCCAACCCGGCGTACGTGACCATGTACGACATGGTTTCCCCGCTGCGTGAAGGCGGCACCTTCCTGCTGAACTGCCAGTGGGATGTGGCGGAACTGAATGAGCGCCTGCCCGCTTCCATGAAGAACAAGCTGGCTGCCAAGAAAGCGAACTTCTACATCATCAATGCCATTGACCTGGCCCGCAAGGTCGGTATGGGCGGACGCACCAACACCACCATGCAGGCTGCCTTCTTCAAACTGGCCGACATCATCCCCTACGAGGATGCCGACAAGTACATGAAGGAAAAGGTCGTCGCTTCCTACGGAAAGAAGGGCCAGGACGTGGTGAACATGAACTTCGCCGCGATCGACGCCGCCCTGACCGGCCTGGTGAAGGTCGACATCCCCGCCGACTGGGCGACCACCACGGAAGGCGCCGTGCCCGCCAAGGTTCCGGGAACGACTCCCTACTACGATGAGTTCATCGCTCCCGTGCTGGCCCAGGAAGGCAACAAGCTGCCCGTCAGCAAGCTGGATCCCCGCGGTATCGTGCCCACCGGCACCACCAAGTTCGAGAAGCGCGGCATCGCCGTCATGGTCCCCGAATGGGAGCCTGACATCTGCGTCGGCTGCGCGATGTGCTCCATCGTCTGCCCGCATGCCGCGATCCGCACCATCTACACCGCGGATGACGCGAAGGTGCCCGCCGGCTATGTGACCAAGAAGGCCATCGGCAAGGAATTCGCCGGACTGCAGCTGCGCGTGCAGGTCAGCCCGCTGGATTGTACCGGCTGCGGCAACTGCGTGGACGTCTGCCTTGGCAAGAAGAAGGACGACCCGACCCAGAAGGCCCTCGTGATGAAGCCCCTGGATACCCAGCGGAAGGAAGAGGAGAACTGGGAGTACGCGATGACCGTTCCGGAAATCGCGGACCGGATCGAAAACAAGGGAACCATCAAGAACAGCCAGGCCCTCAAGCCCCTGTTCGAGTTCTCCGGCGCCTGCGCCGGCTGCGGCGAGACGCCCTACGTCAAGCTGGTTACCCAGCTGTTCGGCGACCGCATGATGATCGCTAACGCGACGGGCTGCTCCTCCATCTACGGCGGTTCCGCCCCGACCTGCCCCTACACCACCAATGAAAAGGGCCAGGGTCCTGCCTGGTCCAACAGCCTGTTCGAGGACAACGCTGAGTTCGGCTTCGGCATGAACCTGGCGACCCAGCAGCGCCGCGCCAAGCTGGCTGAAGTGATCGCGGAAGTGGTCGAAGTCGGCAAGGACGAAACGATTGTCGCGGCTGCGAAGGAATGGCTCGAGAACATGGACAACGCCGAAGGCTCCCGCAAGGCCGGCGAAAAGCTGGTTGCCGCGCTGGAAGCCAAGGACGGCGGCGCCGACAAGAAGGCCTTCATCCTGGCCAACAAGGACCTGCTGACCAAGAAGTCCATCTGGATCTTCGGCGGCGACGGCTGGGCCTATGACATCGGATACGGCGGAGTGGACCACGTGCTGGCGCAGAACCAGGATGTGAACATCCTCGTGCTGGACACCGAAGTGTACTCCAACACCGGCGGCCAGGCCTCCAAGGCGACGCCCACCGGTTCCGTGGCGAAGTTCGCCGCAGCCGGCAAGCGCACCAAGAAGAAGGACCTCGGTATGATGGCCATGAGCTACGGCTATGTGTACGTCGCGCAGGTCGCCATGAGCAACCCGCAGCAGGTCGTCAAGGCCATGCTGGAAGCGGAAGCCTACAACGGACCGAGCCTGATCATCGCCTACGCGCCCTGCATCAACCACGGCCTGAAGGCCAAGGGCGGCATGGGCAAGGCCCAGGCTGAAATCAAGAAGGCTGTTGACTGCGGCTACTGGCAGCTGTACCGCTACAACCCCGAACTGGAAAATCCGATGACCGTCGACAGCAAGGATCCCACCGGCGATTATCAGGAATTCCTGAAGGGCGAAGTGCGTTACACCTCCCTGGCCCAGCAGTTCCCGGATGCTGCCGCGAAACTGTTCGTGCAGCAGGAGGAAGACGCCAAGGTCCGCCGCGAATCCTACAAGAAGATGGCGGGTCAGGCCTAAGAGAAACCCACACGGCACCCGGGCATTACGCCCGGGTGCTTTTTCGTGCCGCCTTGCCCTGTACTGTTTCCGTTTCCGGCCCGGAGACCGTCCGGAACTTGTTCCCGGTCCTGTTCTGTGATACTATAACCAAGGTAATCAAACCGGTCTGCAAAGTCGGCTTTTCAGGAGAAGAGATATGAGGAAAATCATTCTGATCGTTTTTTTTGCGGCGTTGTTTCTGCTGCCCCCGGCAGCTTTCGCAGACCAGGCGGAAGACCTGACCCGGGGATGCTCCGTCAGCGTGGTGGATAACAATTATGCCGTTGACGCGATCACGGACGGGAAATATCCTACTTACTGGGAAAGCACCACCCGGAAAAACCCCTGGGTTGAGATCAGATCCGGGAAACCGGTTTACGGCCTTTACCTGTGCTTCAACAAAATGCCGTCTTCCTATGCGATCCAGCGCAAAAGCGGGGATGACTGGATCCCTGTGACCGAGGAAGGAAATCCGCAGTTTCACCATATTTTCTACGAGCTGAACGGGGAGGAAACGATCCGGATCATATCCACAGAGGAAAATGAAAGCGTCATGGCTTTCAATGAGATTTTTGCCTTCGGGGAGGGAGAAATCCCGGACTGGGTGCAGCGCTGGGAACCGCCTGTTGAAAAAGCCGATCTCATGGTTTTTATCGCCCATCCGGATGACGAGATGCTTTTCTTCGGCGGTACGATCCCTACCTATGCCGGTGAAAAAAAGAAGAAAGTGGAAGTCGTCTATATCACCTACAGCAACAAGGTCCGGAGAAGCGAAGCGCTGAACGGACTGTGGGAAATGGGTGTGCGCAATTATCCGGAATTCGGTCCTTTCGCGGACCGTTATCCGGAAACAGGAGAACTGTCGGATTCCTATATACTGGCGGGCGGAAAGGAAAAGGTCCAGGAATGGCTTACCGGCGTTTTCCGGAAATACAGGCCGGATGTGGTCGTCACCCACGCGGTGACCGGAGAATACGGTCATCCGCAGCATAAGATGGCGGCGGACTCCTCCAAAGACTGTTTTACGCTGGCGGCGGATCCTGAAAGTTTTCCGGTTTCCGCTTCGGCGTACGGCACGTGGCAGGTGAAGAAACTGTATCTCCACCTGTACGGTGAAGAGGGAGACCAGACTGTATTCGACTGGGATGTTCCCATGGACGCCTTCGGCGGAAGAACCGGCGCCCAGGTCGCTTCGGACGCATTTGCGCTGCACGTTACGCAGAAAGGCGCAGGCGTCCGGAGAAAAGGGGAATATGTCGAATTCACGGTGGAGGTTTTCGGCGCAAAGTATTATCCGTACAACGTCTTCGGCCTGTACAGCAGTACTGTCGGCGAGGATGAAGCCAAAAATGATTTCCTGGAGCATATTCCGGAGAACTGATCCTGAAAGCCGCGAGATTGTATAAAACCCCGGATTGCGATATAATTTCCTGAACGATCCATACGTGACCTGTCAGGCTGGAAGAGGCGCAAAATGCGGAAAACAGGAATATGGATACTGACGGCATTGCTGACGCTGACCTTTTGCGCCGGAGCCTTTGGTGACGGCGCTGTTTTCAGATCCTATGATGAAGCCCTGAAGTATGCCCGGGAGAATAAGCCGGCGGAGCTGGATGTCGGAGAAGTCCGGTGGCAGCCGGAGGACCTGCTGAAGCTCCGGGAAGCCATGGGAGAGGGAGCGGTTCTTCATTTCAGGACCAGGCTGGGAGAAATGATCCTTTCCGACGAAGATACGGAGATCAACCTGAACCGGATCCAGCGGATCACTGCGGAGACGCTTGAATCGGTGATTGCCCTTTGTCCGGCAGTCCAAACGATCACGCTGACGAAGCATTTCTATCTTCGGAACAAAACAATGACCGGATTCATGGAGAAGTATCCGGACATTGAGTTTGTCTGGCAGGTTACCCTTGCGGGCAGGCACAGGCTTGCAACCGACTGTACAGCCTATTCGAGCTTTCATTCGCCGGACACCGAAGAAAAACTGACAAGCGCGGACCTGGAAGCCCTGAAATATGTTCACGGGCTGAAAGCGCTGGACCTGGGACATAACGACATTACATCCCTGGATTTCCTGAAGTACTGTCCGGACCTGGAAATGCTGATCCTGGCCGACAACTGGAAGATCACTGATATAACGCCGATCGGAAACCTGGCGCACCTGCAGTACCTGGAACTGTTTGTTACGGGTGTGGAGGATCTCAGCCCGCTGGCAAACTGCACGGAACTGCTTGACCTGAACCTGAGCTATGACAGGAAAGTGACAGACCTGTCTCCCCTGGACGGGCTGCCGAACCTGGAACGATTCTGGGGCAACCATATGGACGGACTGACGGAAGAGGAAATCAACCGTTTTACAGCCCTTCACGGGAGTACAGAATGCGTTTTCAAAGGCATCCACAATACTTCCGAAGGCTGGCGTGAGCATGAACGGTACGACCATTACCGGTGGTGCCTGCAGAACCAGGTATGGATCCCGTTCAGCGAGCCGCTTCCCGGGAAGTGAGGGAGGAAACCCATGAGCAAGACAAAGGACCGGATGCGGGAGAGCAACCTGCGGTATAAGCAGTCACTGGGCCAGAACTTCATCTATGACGAAGAACTGCTGGCAGCCCTGACAGAAGCTGCCGGTGTAACGGACAGCGAAGATGTGCTGGAGATCGGCCCGGGCTGCGGAAGCCTGACAAAACACCTGTGCCGGGCGGCCCGGAAGGTGCTGAGCGTGGAACTGGACGAACGGCTGATTCCGCTGCTGCAGGCATTCCTTGCGGAGGAAAAGAACTGGAATGTGGTCCAGGGGGATATCATGACCGTGAACCTGCCGGAGATTACGGCAGGACTCCGGGCACCGTTTGCGGTGGTAGCCAATATTCCCTACTACATTACCACACCGCTGATCCAGCGGCTGCTGACCTCGGGCCTCCCGGTCAGCCGGCTGGCCCTGATGGTCCAGAAGGAAGTGGCGGACAAGATCCTTTCATCCCCGGGAGAAGACGGGTGGGGTCCGCTGGCCATCCGCTGCCAGTATCAGTGCGAACCGCAGCGGGTGATGGAAGTGCCGGCGTCCTGCTTTACCCCGCCGCCGAAGGTGGACAGTACGTTTATCCTGCTGGCGGTGAGAAAAGAGCCGGCGGTGAAGGTAAAGAGCGAGGAAATGTTCTTCCGGGTGGTAAACGCCGCCTTTGCCCTGCGGCGGAAGACGCTGCTGAACGGACTGTGCGCCGCGTTCCGGACGGAACGGACCGAGGCGGCCGCCTGGCTGGAACAGGCGGGCATTGATCCCATGATCCGGGGTGAGAAACTGACGATTGCACAGCTGGCGAAGCTTTCCGACACGATCGGGACAACGAACGCGTAACGCATCACGACCAGATAACGGGGGATAATATGGCAATAGCGAAGTTCGGGCATGTATCCGAAGAACAGTGGAAAGAGGCGATGGGAGCCCGGGCGGCGGAAGCGCTGCCCCTGGCAGAGATCCCGCTGCCCTGTCGGGCGACAGCCGGCAGTGCGGGATATGATTTTGCGGCTCCTGCAGAGACAGTCATCCCCGCCGGAGGCAGCGTGCTGATCCCCACGGGGATCCGGGCGGAAATGGAACCCGGCTGGGTGCTGATGCTGTTTCCGAGAAGTTCCCTGGGGTTCCGGCACGGGGTGCGGCTGAGCAACACCACAGGGATCATCGACAGCGACTACGCATTCGCTAAGAATGAAGGACATATCATGGTGAAACTGCGGAACCCCTCGGAAAACCCGGTGACGATCGGACGGGGCGAGCGCTTCTGCCAGGGGATTTTCCTGCCCTACGGTACCGCGGAGGAGGACGGGGAGTTTGCCCTGCGGCAGGGCGGTTTCGGATCCACAGGCAAATAAATCGGAGGAACCAGATGGAACTGATCAAGGCAACGGAGAATGACCTCCGGGAACTGTACAGCCTGTACCGGCGGACGGCGGAGGATATGAAGCGGAACGGGCTGAACCAGTGGAACTGGGGGATCTATCCTACGGAAGAGATGATCCGGGACGATGCGGAACGCGGAGAACTGTACATTGCCCGAACGGATGGAGCGCTGGCTGCGGCCATTGTGCTGACGGAGATCACGGATCCTGAATATACGAACGTATCATGGACCGGCGGAGTCCGGCCCGGCTATATCCACAGACTTGCGATCGATCCGCCGCTGCAAGGCGCGGGCTACGGCGCCGATATTCTGGATGACGCAATCGGGATCCTGCGGAGGGCAGGATGCGACTGCATCCGGTGCGATACAAACCGGGAGAATCAAAGGGCGATACGCCTGTACGAGAAAATGGGATTCCGCAAATGCGGAACAGTCCACTGGGACGATACGCCGGACGAATTGTATTATACGTTCGACAAGCGCCTCAAGCGGGAAACACCCCTGTGGCCGATCCGGATGCAGCCGGCATTCCGCAACGGAAAGGAAACCCCCTGGGGCGGGGACAGGCTCCGGAAATGCTACCGCAAGGAAACCGGCGGGAAGATGACGGGGGAAAGCCTGGAAGTCAGCTGTATCCCCGGACTTGAAAGCACGGACAGCATGGGCCGGAGACTGCCGGACCTGATCCAGGAATTCCGGGACAAACTGGTCGGGAAATACGCCGACCGTCCTTTCCCGCTGCTGCTGAAGCTGATCGACGCGCGGGAACAGCTGAGCGTACAGGTGCATCCCGGAGACGAGTATGCCTCGGAACATGAGAACGGAAAGCTGGGGAAAAATGAGGCATGGCTGATCCTGGACGCGCCGGAAAACGGGGAAATCGTCTACGGCCTGCAGCCGGGTACGAGCCTGCGGCAGCTGAAGGATGCGTGCGAAAACGGAAAAGCTGTGGAAGCCCTGCTGAGACGGGTCCGGGTCAAAGCGGGCGACGTATGCTATATCCCGTCCGGGTGCATACATGCCATCGGCGCCGGGATCATGCTGTATGAGATCCAGGAGTCTTCCGACGTGACCTACCGCTTCTACGACTGGGACCGGCGGGACGCGGAGGGGAAAGGCCGGGAGCTTCATATCGAACAGGGACTGGCGGTGGCAGACCTGAAATGCGCTCCGCGTCCGGTCCGGGTCTCGGAAGCCTACGGAACCCGGCGGCTGCTGAACGAGGACGAGTTCACACTGGATGTCATCCGCTGCGGCGGAGTGGAATTCCTGCCGGAACCCGGGGAATTCGGGATCCTGACGGTGCTGCAGGGCGAGCTGAGCCTGCGGTGGGACGGCGGGGAAATGAAACTGAACGCGGGCGAGACCTGCCTGCTGCCCCGGAGCGCCCCGAAGATGCACCTGCGGGGCGAGGGATATGCCGCGCTGGCTATGCCCAACGGATAAGGGAGACGGAATGAAGACACAGGTAAACGGAAATACCGAAGGCGTCCGGGACGCGATGCTGGCCCGGCTTGAAAGCCTTTATAACTATGAACTTGAGGACGGGGACTATCTTCCGCGGGAGCTGATGAAGCTGCTTGCGGAGTGTTCGTGCGCCATGAACCGCGAGATTGCGGTCTACCTGACCCGAGACGGCGAGGTTGTGAACGTGGCGATCGGTACGGATTGCGATGTGGAACTGACCGACTACAGGCTTCGGAGAAATACGGAACGCCTGAGCATGGTCCGTTGCATCCATACCCATCCGGACGGGGACGGCAGACTCAGCGACGTGGACCTGAGCGCGCTGAAAATCTTCCGGTATGACGCCATGACCGCTGTGGGCGTAAAGGGCGGGGAGCCGACTTTTGTCCAGACTGCCTTCCTCGGAGAGGACGACAGCCTGATTATGGATGAACCCGTCCGGTGGTACAAGGTGCCGGACGCTGAATGGATGGCCCAGATCGGGATGAGCGATGAGCTGGTCGGCCGGCCGGCGGCGCAGACCGTGGCAGACGACCGGGAAAGAGCCGTGCTGATGGGTATTGAAAGCCAGGATTCCCTGGAAGAACTGCGCCGGCTGGCGGAGACCGCCGGCGCCGAGGTGGCCGGGATGTTCCTGCAGAAACGGGACAAACCGGACAATGCCCTGTGCATCGGCAAAGGGCGCGCGGAAGAACTGGCCCGCGACTGCCAGGCCCTGGAAGCGGATGTCTGCATCTTTGATGAAGAGCTGTCCGGCGTACAGGCCCGGAACCTGGAAGAGATCCTGCGGATCAAGGTGATCGACCGGACCACGCTGATCCTGGATATTTTTGCCCGGCGGGCGAGCAGTGCGGAAGGCAAGCTGCAGGTGGAACTGGCGCAGCTGCAGTACCGATCTGCCCGGCTGATCGGCATGGGATCGGTGCTGAGCCGGCTGGCCGGCGGAATCGGTACCCGGGGCCCCGGTGAAAGCAAGCTGGAAATGAGCCGCCGGAGGATCCGGGAAAGGACGACCGAACTGCGCAGGCGGCTGGACGAGGTGGAAAAACAGCGCGCGATCCGCCGGAAGAGCCGGGAACGGAACGAAATCCCGGTAGTGGCGCTGGTCGGATACACAAATGCCGGAAAATCCACGCTGCTGAATACACTGACCGGTGCGGACGTCTATGTGCAGGACCAGCTGTTCGCGACGCTGGACGCTGTGAGCCGGAGAATGGAAACGGCGGACAGGACGCCGTACCTGCTGACGGATACCGTCGGCTTTATCCGGAAGCTTCCGCATACGCTGATCAGCGCGTTCCGGTCCACCCTGGAGGAAGCGGCGCTGGCGGATGTGCTGGTGATCGTTTCTGACGGCGCAAGTCCGGACATGACGGCACAGCACGATACAGTCGAACAGGTGCTTGAAGAACTGGGAGCAACGGAACAGAAACGGATCGAAGTCATCAACAAGTGTGACGAGGCGGATCCGCCGCCCGCATTCCCGGGCGCGATCCTGATCTCCGCAAAGACCGGTGCGGGGCTGGAAGACCTGAAGGAAGCCATTGAGGACGCGATCCGGGGAACCCGTACGCCGGTGACGTTTGCAATCCCGTTCAGCCGTTACGGGATTCTTTCAGAGATCCATGCGCTGGGACGTGTCCTCACGGAAGAGCATACGGCGGAGGGAACAGAGATTACGGTCATGATTGCCGGGGAAGACGCAGAGCGGCTTGTACGGAAGTACGGGGCCGGTATTGTCAAAGAGAAGTAAAACGGAGGCGTGGAATATGAGATCTGTGATACGAAAGGCTGCGGCGGCCCTGGCCTGCCTGCTGGTATTATCCGCAGCAACCGCTCTCGCTGAGACACCGGCGGGACTGGAAAACTTCCCGGTACGGTACGGAGATCGGGAAAGCAGGAAGATTGCGATCACAATGGATGACGCAAACGAACGGGAATATGTCTGGAAAGCCGCAGAGCTGTGCGAACAGTATGGAATTACCATGACGTTCTTTCCTGTCGGCATAAACCTGCATGAAAAAGACCGGGAAAACTGGCAGAAGGTACTGGACGCGGGCTGTGAGATCGGGAACCATACCAGCTGGCATGACAGCCTGCCGCAGCTGACACCGGGCGATATCGTGTATACGCTGGTGATGTTCCAGCAGTCGCTGGACCAGACGCTCGGGTACCATTATGAAGTGCGCTGGCTTCGTCCGCCGTACGGAAATCTCCAGAATGAGAGCGGCTCCATGATGGACGTCATGCAGATCTGCAAAAGGGTCGGTTACAGCCATGCCATTCTCTGGGATGTCAGCGAGATGCGGAGCGCGAAGGCGGCGGCGGAGCTGACACACAACGGGAGCATTCTCCTGTTCCATGCCCGGAAGGACGATTACGCATGCCTGGAGGAGCTGATCCCGATGCTGCTGGAAGCCGGATATGAGCCTGTGACAGTGAGCGGTCTGTTCGGGTATGATCCGCCGCCGACAAGCGACGAGGTTTTTATCTACGATCCCGCAACGTACAAGTATCCGGAAACCCCGAAGGATTATCTGCCTGAATAAACACGGGAGATCAGAACAGAGATGAAAAGGATCACGGTACTGCTGGCAGCCCTGTTTGCGCTGCTTCTGTGCGGGCGGGCTGCGGCAGAGAAGATCATTACCCTGACGTTTGCCGGAGACTGTACACTCGGAACAGAAGAGGCAACGAGACGCGCTTCGGATTCCTTTGACAGCGTCGCCCGAAAGAAGGGGTACGATTACTTCTTTGCGAATTTTTACGATATTTTTTCACAGGACGACTGTACCGTGGTCAACTGTGAAGGCGTCCTGTCGGACAGCAGCAACGGGGAAGTAAAGGACAAGACATTCCGTTTCCGGGGCCCGGAAGAATTTGTGAACATCCTGAAAGCGGGCTCGGTGGAAGCGGTCTCCCTGGCAAACAATCATTCCAAGGATTACGGCGGGGACGGCCTCCTGAACACCATGCGGGTCCTGGAGGAAGCCGGGGTCGGCTGGGCTTGGGACGAGTACTTCCACATCTTTGAAAAGGACGGGATCCGGATTGCTTTCGCCGCCATTGATTACGGGATCTTCCAACGGTCAAACTATATCGTGCGCGACAAGCTGCTGAAGATGCAGAAGGACGGGGAGATCAATGCCGCGGTGATGCTCATCCACGAAGGGAAGGAGTATTTCCCGAAGCACCTGGGAAAGCAGGATGAGTATTCCGAGTATTTTATCAACACGGCCGGAGCGGATCTGGTAATCACGCACCACCCGCATGTTGTACAGGGAATCCGGATCCTGAACAACCGCAGCGTGTTCTATTCCCTTGGCAATTTCGTCTTTGGCGGACATACCAAAGTTTCCCGGGGAGACCGGGGCACGAATTCCCTGTACAGCCTGGTGGTACAGGCACGCATGTATTTTACCGATGACGGCGTATATACGGGACAGCAGATCATCCTGTATCCGGCGTACGACAGCGGGGCGGATCCCAAGAACAATTATCAGCCGGTCCGAATTACCGTGGAGCAGGCTGAACCGGTCTGGCAGGCGATCCAGTATGATACGGAATGGATCCTGCCGTCCCTGCAGGCAGATGAAAACGGAAGAGCTTTTGCGATCATGGACTACCTGCCGGCGGATTCGGGCCGGGAGGAAGGAACGGAACCGGAATCGGGAGAGCCTGAGGCAGCGCCCGCACAGCCGGACCGGAACCGGTAAAAACAGGCACCTCAATGAAACAGGCGCCTTCCCGCGGCGGGAGGGCGCCGGATATGTTTTGGACGGGTTTCCGGTACAGGATGGAGCGGGTGTCCCGGAACCGGGAAAAACCCGGGCAAATACTGTATATTATTTGAATTTGACTTTCAGAGCGTTTGACATCGTTTTGGAGAGCGTTTATAATCGTTTCAAGGTTTCAGGCCGGTTTTCCGGCGCTGATGGAGGTTATAAAATGAACAGGCACCCGATCATTCAGATTGTTTTTCTTTTGTTATTTTCGACGCTGATTTGCACAGCTTCCGCAGAGAGCGGAGAACCGCATTACACACTGCCGATCGATTTTTCACCCGGTATGCCTGTCAATCAAAAATACTATGTGTCTGATACGGTCTATGAGGACCCGACGATCAGGGTTGAGATCACAACCGGCGACGAGCGCGGCGTGCTGTACTGGATTGCGGACGTTGAGATCCAGGACGCCAGCCAGCTGCGGACGCTGGCTGCGGAGGATTTTGATTCCAACGGAACAGAATTCGGTTCCGTACTGGCCCGCCGGGTGAACGCGGTGCTGGCAATCGACGGAGATTTCTATTGCTATGTCAGGAGCGGGACGACCGTTACCATCCGGCAGGGGATCGCCTATCAGGATCACTGGGACCGAGCTAAACAGGATGTGCTTGTGGTTGATGAAGACGGTGATTTTCACGGTATTGCGGAGCCCAAAACCCTGCAGGGCTGTACAGAGATCAACGGCAAAAAGATCATCAATGCTTTCTGCTTCGGTCCCCTGCTGGTGAATGACGGAACCATCAGCAGAAGACCGGCTCCATACTGGGTGCCGGAGGATCAGTATTCACAGCGTGTCGCCATCGCACAGACCGGTCCCCTGAAATACCGTGTCATTGTCACAGGTCCATCCAAACGCGGAAGCAGGGCATTTACCTTCGAACCCTGGCGTCAGTTTGTTGCCGGCATGGAAGATATCCTGGTCGCGTACAACCTTGACGGCGGAGACAGTGCTGTGATGGTTTTCAACGGCGAGAAGATCAATGACCCGGGGAACGAGAATGAGCGGCCTCTGGCTGACATGATCTATTTCGCGTCTGCCTGGCCGGGAGAATGATGAGAACAAAGGACGGAACCTGATTCATGTCCAATTACCTGATTTATATCCTGGGAACAACAGCCGCGGCTTTCACGCTGTTCCTGCTCCTATACATTGTCCGGCATGACAGGAAAGGCGCAGTAACCGCGCTGGCAGCCCTGCCGCTGTGTGTGATCCTGGGGTTTGCGCTGGCCAAATTATCCTATGTAATCCTGATGGAAATCGGGAGTATCATTGAATGGGGGGAGTGGGACTCCCTTTTTGACATGCGGCCAAAGACGTTCTGTTTTGTCGGCGGCGCTGCCGGCGTATGGCTGGGGGTACTGTTCAGCGCCAGGCTGACAAAAAATGAACCGGCCGGTTCTGTGCTCGATACTTTTGTGATCCCAGGCATACTGCTGATCGCCGGGCTGCGCCTTGCGGAAACAGAACTCGGTTCCCTGGGGACCGGGCGATATATTGAGATACCGGAATCTCCCACCTATCTTATCATGGCTGTATATAACAAATACGGGGAGCCGCACGTTGCCGTCTTCGTCTGGGAAGCTGCCGCGGCGATCGTTGTCGGCCTGCTTTCACTGATCCGGAAAGAAGAAAAGCCCGGGCAATGCTTCAGGACTGCGGTATTCCGGCTCTGCATATGCCAGATCCTGCTGGAAAATATGCGCAGCCAGAATTTGAAATGGGGCTTTGTCTGCGTGGAACAGCTGCTGTGCGCAATCATTGTGATGGCACTGACCCTGGAAGCATGTGTTCATATCCAAAAACAAAAACGCATGGCGCGCTTCCTTCCTGCAGGTGCCATGCTGTTGTGCATCGGGGCGATTGTCGGTGCGGAATTCCTCCGGCAGCGCAGTCCCAGCCGCTTCATGGGAATGCACGGCGGCTATCTGATTATGAGTGTGATCCTGATTGTTATGCTGCTGATCTACAGGAGCCTGGTTCGTCAGCTGTCTCCTTCGCTGTTGTCAGGCCAGGAATCCGCAAAGGGCTGATAACCGTCCGGTGAACGGAACATTTCATGAATCACATCAAAATGCGGATGTTCACGCCATCCGCCCAGCGTCGGCATGGACCTGTCATCAATCAGGCAATCCGGAAGGGCTTCCTTCAGCGCCTCCATAACCTCGGGCGGGATCTCCGTACCGTTTCTGTCCACAGAATTATAAAGCCATAAACGCCTGAGGGATGTCATGCCGTACAGCGGGGAAAAATCCCTGATTTTGTTATACCCTATATTCAGGTCCATCAGATGCGTCAGTCCGGCCAGCGGAGACAGATCGGTGATATAGTTGTTGAACAGTTCCAGGTATTCCAGCTTTTTCAGGGCTGCCAGCGGAGTAATATCTTCAATACGGTTAATCGCAATGATCAGGACCCTCAGTTCCGTCAGTTCACTCAGCCAGGAAATATCATTGACAGCATTGTGGCCGAAATCGAGCGCCCTGAGGTTTTTACAGTAACGAAGCAGGGAAAGATCCCGTGTGTAGTGGACTTCAGAGCCGGAAAGATGAAGTGTGGAGAATGCGGTCGCATCTGTCCGGACAGTATGGTTATCTCCGAACGCGATGGTCCAGCCGAATTCGATCTGCGGGAATTTTGCGGTCAGTTCCTCAATCTGTCCTGCCCAGACAGGGGTTCCGAACATGTCCACTTTCCGGAGGCCGGGATACCGATTCAGGATGGTCAGGATGTCCGGAAAACTGATATACTTGTTCCCGAGATCCAGATAAGTTACAGAGTACGGATCCTCCGCTGTTTCTTCTGCGGCAGCAGGAAGCAGTATCAGTACAAAAGCCAGCAGCAGTATCAGAAAACGCATGCACATAAAGATTCACCGCCGTTTCCGGTTGCTTTTCCCCGGCTGTGCCATCCAGCCCTCTTCTGACCGATATTGTATCCGATACCCAGGGTGAAATCAAGCGGGGAGAACATGAAAAAAATCCGGCCCAAAGGCCGGAAAATGAGTAGTCTTTCTGCGGACCGGACGCATCAGATCAGGGAAGCAAGATCTGTATAGTCGTATCCGTGCGCGGAGGCTACGTTTTTGTTGGTCAGCTTTCCGAGATAGGTGTTGACACCGGAGGAAATGACTTCGCTCTTCCGGCAGGCATTTTCCAGACCGGCGGCAGCGATTTCCAGGCCGTAGCGCACGGTGGCGTTGGTGAGGGCGATGGTGCTGGTGCGCGGAACGGCGCCGGGCATATTGCCGACACAGTAATGGACTACGCCGTCCACGGTATAGACGGGATCGTCGTGGGTGGTGACATGGGAAGCTTCACCGCAGCCGCCCTGGTCAATGGCGACGTCGACAAAGACGGCGCCGTTTTTCATCTCCGGCAGGTACTTCTTTTTGAAAAGCTTCGGGGTGGATCCGCCGGGGATCAGAACGGAACCGATGACCAGGTCTGCATCCTTCAGGACACGTTCCACGTTGCTGTCGTTGGAAACAAGGGTCTGGATATGAGCACCGAACATGTTATCCAGTTCCTCCAGGCGCTTCAGGCTGATGTCCAGGATCGTGACGTTGGCACCCATGCCGACAGCGATCTTGCAGGCGTTCATGCCGACGGTGCCGCCGCCCAGGATGACGACATTGGCTTTGGGGGTGCCGGGAACGCCGGCCAGCAGGATGCCTTCGCCGCCGAACTTCTTTTCCAGGTACTTGGCGCCTTCCTGGATGGAAAGGCGGCCAGCGATCTGGCTCATCGGGGCGAGCAGGGGCAGGGAACGGTCCTTTTCCTGCAGGGTTTCATAGGCAACGGCATTGACCTTGCCGGCCAGCAGCGCGTCCATCTGCTGCTTATCGGCGGCCAGGTGCAGATAGGTATAGAGGATCAGGCCTTCCCGGAAGAGCGGATATTCGGACTCCAAGGGTTCCTTGACCTTCACCATCATATCGACAAGGTTCCAGACATCGGCAGCGTTGTCGATCAGGGAAGCGCCTGCGTCCACATATTCATTGTCGGAAAAACCGGAGCCGATGCCGGCGCCTTTTTCGATGTATACATGATGACCTGCGGCGATATAAGCCTTCACATTATCCGGCGTAAGGCCGACACGGAATTCATTGTTCTTGATCTCTTTTACACAACCGATTTTCATGGGACTCATCCTTTCTGGTTTTTGTTTCCTTATTATGGACTGCGTAACCGCGTCATACAAGTTTTTTTTATGCTTTCCTCGCGGCCAGCAGCCACGCGGTGATATGGACTGCCTGCTGGAACCGGCCGGAGAAAATCATTTCTTCAATCTCCGCCGGGGAGTGCTTCTGCACGTCCAGCAGTTCCATGTCGTCCAGCCGCTGTGCGGCGGCCGGACGGCAGTTCTCCGCCCGGAAGATCCAGGCCAGGTTGTCGGAAAGGGTTGCCTGGGAAGGGACGGTCAGCAGATGGGACCAGCTGTCCGATTCATATCCGGTTTCCTCCCGGAGCTCACGCTTCGCGGCAGCCAGAGCCTGTTCCATCGTGCAGGAATCACCGTCCTTCTGCTCGATCCCGCCTGCAGGGAACTCCGTCGTGACGGTCCGGATCCCCTGGCGGAACTGGCGGACACAAAGATAATTCCCCTCCTCATCGGAGGCAACGATTACAACGTAATCCCGGCGGGTATAGCTGTAATACGGTTCAAAAACGCGGCCGTCCGGGAAACGGTAAGCGGAACGCCTGAAATCGATCCACTGATCCTGGACCAGGTGTTCGCAGCTGATTTCCTCACAGATCAGATCTTTCAATGCCATGGTATACGTACTCCTTTCAGCCGGAGCCGGGAAAAATCCGGGATATCAGTGTATCATAAACCGTTGGCGGAGGAAAGTTTTTCCGGAAGACGAGGGGCTGCTGACGCTGCACGTCTGACCGCTGCCCGGTACCGATCGTATGCTTCTCGCACGCGGGGAGCACAGCATGCTGACGGAACACCGGCCGGAAGACGCAGGAGGAGAACGTCCCGGACGTGCTGAAAGAGGCGGGACTGACTTCCATGGAATATGTTTTCAGCATTCATCCGCATGAGGATCACCCGGGGAATGATTCCGCTGCGGAAAGACGGGTCCAGGCGGATCATGAAGCAGGAAATCCTGCCGGAATATACGGGGATCGCGGAAAAATATGTCTATGGAAGTGATGTAAAATCGGCAGATAACCGCTTGTCACAGCGGTATGGGATATAGTATAATAAACAATAACAGAAAGAGGATAACAGACAGGGGGGATTGGTGTGGAGGATCAGTTCAACACCATGAAGCATAATCCGATCGTCGGGACCGGAAATGAAGCAAGAGACATCCTGATGTTTGTATACCAGGCCCTGCAGGTAAAGGGGTATGATCCTGTGGATCAGCTGGTAGGGTATATGATTACAGGGGATCCGACCTACATTACGAGTTACAATTCAGCCCGGAGTCTGATCGGCCGGGTGGAACGGGACACACTGCTGGAAGAGCTTGTCCGTTCCTATCTGGAAACGCACTGAACATCCAGGCGGCGCCGCGCGGCGGCACCGCCGTTTTTTATGCGGCGGGAAGAGAATAAAACGGCAGGCCGTTCTAATAGGCAGAGAGCCGTTTTGCACGGTGAAAACAGAGAGGACGTATGAAGATGAAAAGGAGACTGTCGATTGCGATACTTGTTTTCCTTATGTGCCTGCTGGCGGCCCTTCCGGCAATGGCGGCGGATGTGTTCCGGTTTGCTGAGGAAGCCGTGCAGGTCTATGCGGGTTACAGCATTACCCCGGAGATGATCCGCGACGGCAGGTTTGCAGAAGGGACCGTATCCTATTCGCTGAACAAAACCATCGCAACGGTGGATGAAAACGGTACGCTGACCGGTGTGTCGTTAGGGCAGCTGTATCTCACGGCGGAGCTTACGCAGGACGGGAAAACTGTCAAGCGTGCATCGACACTGGTTACCGTATGCAGAAAAGTGACAAAAGTTACGCTGAACACGAACGGTCTCCAGGTCTACGAACCGGACGATGAGACAATCCTTCCGCTGCTGACCCCGGATCCGGACGGAGAGCCGCTTACGGACCGGGTGATTGTCCTGGCAGCCGGAAAGGGCTTCTGGCCAAAGGCTGAGGTTACGCCGGCAGATGTCGCGAACGTTCACAAAAAGGTGACATTTGAGAGCAGCGACGCCGGGATCCTGGCGCTGAAGGACGGTAAGTTTGTCGCAATACAGCCCGGTGAATGTACCCTGACGACACGCAGCAACCAGAGTCCCGAAGTGACAGAACAGCTCCGGGTCCTGGTGACTCAGCCGGTGAAAAAGGTGGTTATTACCGCGGACGCGAAAAGCGTCGCGGTCGGGAAGACGCTGCAGCTGGGAACGGAAATCACACCGGAAGACGCAACCATAAAGCAGGTGGCCTGGAACTCCAGGAACCCGAAGGTGGCCACGGTCGATGAAAACGGCCTGGTGACCGGTGTGTCGCGGGGCAGCACGGTGATTGAGGCAAAGACTACGGACGGCACGAACCTGACGGCTGCCTATAATCTGGGCGTGACACAGGACGCGACAGAGATCACGATCCGGGAAGAGGAAGTGACGGTCGCGACAAAGAGAAGCGCGCCGTCGCTTCATGTGACGCTGCTTCCGCAGAATGCCAGCAACCGCCGGGTGCTCTGGTCCTCTTCGGATGAAACAATCGCTACGGTCAATGCCTACGGCTCGATCACCGGCCGGAAAGCCGGAGAATGCATCGTGACCTGCTACAGCGAATCCAATCCGGAGGTCAGCGCAACCATTCCGGTCCACGTGATCCAGATGGTGACAGACATCCAGTATACGACGCCGGCAGGCCTTTCCTTCTATATCGGTGAAAGCCGGCAGCTGGAATGGACCGTACTGCCGGAGGACGCATCCATCAAGGATGTTACCTTCAAGAGCCGCAATCCGAAAGCGGCCGTGGTGGACCAGAACGGTATTGTGACCGGCGTCGGAAAAGGACAGGCGGACATTGAGGTTCGGGCGACGGACGGCAGCAACCGGTACCGCGTATACCGGGTGACCGTCCTGAAACCGGTCCAGGGGATCAATCCGCTGTCGCCCCAGTATTATGCACAGCTTTACGGTTCGACGAACATCAAGGCGACTGTTTATCCGAACGACGCATCCGATCAGACGATTACCTGGAGCAGCAGCGACGAATCCGTCGCGACGATCAGATCTGTCGGCACCAGTTACGGCCGGATTTACGGACAACGGCCAGGTTATACAACGGTGACGGCAACATCGCGCGACGGCGGGTTCTCCACGACCACCAATGTTGTCGTTGACGATTTCAACGGCATGATCATGTGCGGAAGCGCATACATTGACGACAACAACAAAATCCGTCTTGTTTTCTGGAATATGAGCCGGTATTATACTGTTGACACGGTATACTTCAGGATTGACTGCTTTGATACCCAGGGCAATCCCATCGTGTGTACTTCGGACGGCGGCACTTCCTTCAACGGAAATTATCCGCTTTCACTGCAGCCGGGCAGCCGGACAGAACACGGACGTTTCCGCTTCGGTGATTACCGGGAGACCGGACTGTACGGATATGTGGTCGTAACGATCACAGGATACGCATTTGACAATGGGCAGAAATGGTGGATTCCGGAGGAACAGCAGGTTCCTTACAGATCAACGGATTCCATCCATTGGGGTGAGCCGACCCCAGTTCCTGCCGGAACCAAAGAGGAGAACAATGGCTGATCTGATCGTAATCGGGGCAGGGCATGCCGGATGCGAGGCTGCCCTTGCCGCGGCCCGCATGGGCATTGATACACTGCTGCTGACACTGAACATGGACGGGATCGCCCTGATGGCCTGCAACCCGGTAATCGGGGGGTCAGCCAAGGGACACCTGGTTCGTGAACTGGATGCCCTGGGCGGCGAAATGGGACTCGCGATCGACGATACCTTCCTGCAGAGCCGCATGCTGAACATGGGCAAAGGCCCGGCGGTTCATTCCCTGCGGGCACAGGCGGACAAGCAGGCATACCAGAACCGGATGCGGAAAGCCCTGATGACCTGCGGGCGCCTGACGGTGCGCCAGGGAGAAGCGGCTTCCATCGAGACTGAAAACAACAGAGTAACTGCGGTGACCACCGCCACCGGCGCACGGATCCCGTGCCGCGCGGTGGTGGTGGCCACCGGCGTTTACCTGAAGGGAAGCATCATTATCGGGGAGCACCGGCACGACGGCGGCCCGCAGGGGCTCATGAACGCTTCCCTCCTGTCGGCGAGCCTGACGGAGCTTGGCTTTGAGCTCCGGCGTTTCAAGACGGGAACACCGGCCCGGGTGGATGTCCGTACCATAGATTTTGACGAGATGCAGGAGCAGAAGGGCGACGATCCGGTCGTTCCGTTCTCTTTCCTGACAGACCGGAAACTGGAGAATACGTACAGCTGTTATCTGACCTGGACGACGCCGGAAACCCACCGGATCATCCTGGACAACCTGGACCGGGCACCGCTGTACAGCGGAAAAATCCACGGGATCGGCCCCCGCTACTGCCCCAGCATTGAGGACAAGGTGGTACGCTTCGCGGACAAGGACAGGCATCAGATTTTCCTGGAACCGGAAGGAAAGGAAAGCCGGGAATGGTATGTGCAGGGCATGTCCACTTCCATGCCGGAGGATGTACAGTGGGCCATGTACAGAACGATCCCGGGACTGCGCCGGTGTGAGTTCACGCGGCTCGGATACGCTATTGAATATGACTGTATCGACAGCCTGGAGCTGCGGCCGACACTGGAAAGCCTGCGCATCGGCGGCCTGTTCTTCGCGGGGCAGATCAACGGTACCAGCGGATACGAGGAAGCTGCCTGCCAGGGCCTGCTGGCCGGAATGAATGCCGCACTGCAGATGCAGGGGAAGGAGCCGGTCCTGCTGACCCGGGATATGTCGTACATCGGCGTCCTGACGGATGACCTGACGACAAAAGGCACGGACGAACCCTACCGGATGATGACGTCCAGGGCGGAACACCGCCTGTACCTGCGGCAGGACAACGCGGACCTGCGGCTGACGGAGATCGGGTTCCGGGCGGGACTTGCTTCGGAAGAACGGATGGAGAGGACCCGGAGGAAGAAAGAAGAGACCGAACAGCTGCTGCAGTCGCTGCGGACCTCACGGTTCGCTCCGGGAGAAAAGCTGAATGCTTTCCTGCGGGAGAAGAACCAGCCGGAAACGGCAGGATCCCTGAACGCGGAGGAGCTGCTGCGCCGGCCGGAGGTAACCTTCGGCGACCTGCAGAAGCTGAACCCGGAATGGGAGAAGGTTTCTCCCGCCGCCGCGGAACAGACCGAGATCACCGTGAAATATGCCGGATACCTGGAAAAACAGGCGCATCTGATCGAACAGGCACAGCGCATGGAAGGAATCCGCCTGGCAGAGGATATCCCCTACGCAGAGATCGAACACCTGAGGCTGGAAGCCCGGCAGAAGCTGGCAAAACAAAAGCCGGTCTCCCTGGCGGCAGCCGGACGTATCCCGGGTGTGAATCCGGCAGATGTCGCTGTCCTGACGGTGTGGCTGGAAAAACAGAAGCGGATAAAAGAAGGAGAAAAGAACCAATGAGACTGATCTGCAGAATCCTGGTATGCATGATGATTCTGTGCATCGCTGCACCGGCGACGTCTGAAATGCTGACCTTCCAGACTTTCAGCGCAGATTCGGAGACGGAATACCTGAACCTGGATTTCAACCGGATCGGCAGCTGGGATGATTTTTACAGTTTCCTGGACAGCTTCCCGAACCTCAAAAAGGTGGATATGTTTGACGTCCTTGTCTATTACAAGAAGGCCCATGAAATCCATGAACGCTTTCCGGGCATTGATTTCGGACTGACCATGTGTTTCGGAGATGACCGGCATATCCTCCGCACGGATGACACCGCTTTTTCCACGCTTCACGGGTATAATCCGGAATGGCATGCATGCCAGTCCATGTCCATCGTAAAGTACTGCAAAAACCTGTATGCACTGGACCTCGGGCATAATTCGTTCGACGATCTTTCCTTCCTGTACGATATGCCCCAGCTGCGCGTACTGATCGTTGCGGCGGGGGACGCGAAGGATATCACGCCGATCGGAAGCCTGAAGCACCTGGAGTACCTGGAAATATTCCATAACAATATCGAGGATATTTCCTGCCTGAAAGAGATGCCATACCTGATGGACCTGAATGTCGTGAACAACCTGATCGACGACATCGGACCTGTAAAGGAACTCAAATCCCTGAAACGGCTGTGGATCTACAACTATTCCCGCAGGAAGCAGGCAGAGGTGGACGAAAAAAACCTTGCTGAACTGCAGAAGGCGTTACCCGGATGCTATATAGACGGGATTTCGACATCGACAGCCGGGGGATGGCGGGAGCATCCGCATTACGATGTAATCTACAGAATGTTCCGTACCCATGTGTATGAGCCTTTTGCGGATTCTCCTGCGGAGAATATACCGGAAGGGTTCGCTCCCCATACAGATGAAGGTGAATGAGGCGCAAACCCTTCCGAAAGAATCTTTTTACGGAGCCGGAGTTTTCTCCGGCGCGTTTTTGTTTTCTGCGTTAAGCCATAACCATTCCCGGACTGATTCGTCCGAATAAACCATCTTCGGGAGTTCCTGGTGGACGCTGTCCAGTTCCGTGCAGGTAACGGGGATTTCCACCTCGTTCAGCTGGTTGACAAACCTGAACAAAGTATCCGTATTGATGGCGTCGTCCCTGCGCGCTGTGTAGATCCGAATCTCGCAGCCTTTAAAACATTCGGGAAGCTGTGACAGTTTGTTGATCCGGGCATCGAGGCACAGCAGCCTGGAATAGACGCCAGGTTTTGCGACCACCAGATCCCACATGCCGATCCCGCCCAGACTGAAACCGGTCAGGGAAATCCGGGACCGGTCCACCTTGTAATCGCAGGCGACTTTCTCCACGCATGCAATTACGGAATCAAGTGCCATGCTCCAGGTGTCATCAAACAGTCCGGGATGCTGCGGAACCAGAACGATCGATTCCGGAGCCGGGATCTCTCCGCTGATGATCAGGGACGGAAGTCCGGATTCTTCGTTTCTGAGAGCGGAATTAATCATTCCGGAGGAACTGTGCAGATAGACGACCAGCGGGAGACCCGGCTTCAGGTCGTCCGGAGTGTATACCCAGTAATGCATGTAGGGACTGGCATCCGTATCCCCGGCAGGGAGTTCATATTTCTGCCATTTGCCGTCCGCTGAAGCCGGACATGCCGACGTGATCATCCAGACGGCAAAAAGGGACAGCAAAAACAGGCGTATGATTCTTTTGATCAAAATATACATCTCTTTTCCGCAGCATTACCTTCCGCCCGGTCCCGTCAGGAAAGGCGGGAGAGGGAATACTGCATCCGGCGAAGGGTTTCTTCCTTTCCCAGCAGGTACGCGATCTCAAAGGCGCCGCCGGGGGTGGATTCCTGTCCGGAAATGGCGATGCGCATGGGCCAGAGAACGGAACCGGTCTTGCGGCCCCACTCCTGGATCTTTTCCATGACGACATCATGGATGTTCTGCTCGGTCCAGTCGGAGATGCCTTCCAGCACCGGCAGCAGCAGGGGGAGGACTTCCTTCGCGACCGTTTCATCGCTCTTCTGTTTCTTGTTGAAGAAGATGGCCGGATCATATTCCGGCATTTCAGCCAGGAAGGCGATTTTTTCAGGGATACGGCTGAAGATGTCCGTGCGGCTCTGCATGAGTTCCGCAAGGCGGCGGTAATCCACGTTCTTTCCGGACAGCACTTTATCAAACCACGGCGTTGCCATGGCCAGGTACTTCTCCGGGTCCATCTGCGCGACGTAATGCGCGTTCATCCATTCCAGCTTGTTGACGTCAAAGATGCCAGGGGAATTATTGATCCGGTTGATGTCAAATGCTTCCACCAGCTCGGGCAGGGTGAAGAACTCCTGGTCCGTGCCGGGATTCCAGCCGACAAGCGCCATGTAGTTGACCAGCGCTTCGGTCAGGAAGCCTTTTTCAATGTAATCGGAATAATAGGCGTCGCCGTCCCGCTTGGAAAGCTTGTGGGTGGCGTCCCGCATGACGGTGGGCAGGTGGACATAGGTGGGAATGTCCCATCCGAACGCGTTGTACAGGTAGTTGTAGCGCGGGGTGGAGGACAGGTATTCCATACCGCGGACCACGTGGGTGATGTTCATCAGATGGTCGTCGACGACGTTGGCGAAGTTATAGGTCGGCATGCCGTCCTGTTTGATGAGCACCATATCGTCCATGGCTTCCGAGTTCTGGAACGTCATATCGCCAAAGACCATGTCGTGATAGCTGGTGGTGCCTTCCGTCGGGGCATTCATCCGGATCGTCCAGGGGATCCCGGCAGCCTTCTTCGCTTCGATCTCTTCGGGGGTCAGGTGCAGGCAGTGTTTGTCGTATTTCCAGGTGCCGCCCGCGGCTTCCACCGCTTTGCGGCGCTCCTCGATCTCCTCCTTGGAGCAGAAGCAGTAATAGGCATGGCCGCTCTTTACGAGCTGCTCCGCATAGGGAAGGTACGTCGCTTTGCGCTCGGACTGGACATAGGGACCGTAATCGCCGCCCACATCCGGGCCTTCCTCCCAGTTGATGCCGCAGGCACGAAGCGTATCATAAATGACTTCGGTAGCGCCTTCCACAAAGCGCTCCTGGTCCGTATCCTCGATCCGGAGGATAAAGGTGCCGTCGTTATGCTTTGCAATCAGGTACTCATAAAGCGCAGTGCGCAAATTGCCCAGGTGCATGAAGCCGGTGGGGCTGGGGGCAAATCTTGTTCTGACCTTCATTGTAATTCTCCTTTATTTTGTCTGCTTCGCGAAGGTGTCCCGCAGACCGACGGTGCGGTTGTAGACCGGGAAGTCAGCGGTGGAATCCGGATCCTTGCAGAAGTAGCCGGTGCGCAGGAACTGGAAGGAGGTTCCGGTTTCCGCATCGGCGATGACCTTTTCGGCAACGCCGCGGCAGACCTGCAGGCTGTCCGGGTTCAGGCGGGAAATGAAGTCTTTTTTATCAGCTTCCTCTTCGCTCTCGGGGAGTTCGTCATTGAGCAGGGGCTCGTAAAGACGGGCCTCGAAGGGAATGCAGTCCGCAGCAGAAACCCAGTGGAGGGTCTTTCCCTTGATCTTCCGGTCGGCGCCGGCACTGCCGGAGAAGGAATCCAGGTCCACAGTACAGCGGACTTCCGTCACGTTGCCTTCGGCATCCTTCACACATTCATCGCAGCGCACAATGTAGGCACCTTTGAGGCGGACTTCATTGCCGGGGAACATCCGCTGGTACTTCTTCACGGGAACTTCCATGAAGTCATCCTGTTCGATATACAGTTCCCGGCCGAAGAGAATTTCCCGGGTTCCGAGTTCCGGATGGTCCGGGTGGTTTTCGAGGGTTACGGCCTTTGTTTCCCCTTCGGGCCAGTTGGTCAGCACCACCTTCAGGGGGCGGAGGACTGCCATGGCGCGGAGGGAGCTTTCACCCAGCACGTCGCGGACGCAGTGCTCCAGAACAGCGTAATCCACAGTGGAATCCGCCTTGCTCATGCCGATGGTATCGACAAAGTTGCGGATAGCCATGGCGGGGTACCCGCGGCGGCGCATGGCGGACAGCGTGGGCATGCGGGGATCATCCCATCCTGCCACGTAGTGTCCTTCCACCAGCTGGCGGAGGTAACGCTTGCTCATGACGGTGCCCGTCATGTTCAGGCGGGAGAATTCGATCTGCCGCGGACGCGCGGGAAGCATGTCAGCGCTCTTTTCCACGACCCAGTCGTACAGGGGACGGTGGATCTCATATTCCAGGGAGCACATGGAATGGCTGATGCCTTCCAGCGCGTCACCGATGGGATGGGAGAAATCGTACATGGGGTAGATACACCATTTGGTGCCGGTGCGCCAGTGTTCCTTGTACAGGATGCGGTACATGGCGGGGTCACGCATCACGATGTTCGGGGAAGCCATGTCGATCTTCATCCGGAGGGTCTTGCTGCCTTCCGGGAACTCCCCGGCCTTCATCCGGCGGAAAAGATCCAGGCTCTCCTCTGCCGGGCGGTCCCGCCAGGGGCTGTTCTTTCCGGGCTCGGTGAGGGTGCCGCGGTATTCGCGCATCTCATCCTTGCTGAGTTCATCCACATAGGCAAGGCCCCGGCGGATCCACTCCTCCGCGATTTCGTAGCACTTGTCATAGTAATCGGAAGCGTAGAACTCCCCGCCGGTCCAGTGGAACCCGAGCCAGTGGATATCCCGCTTGATGGCCTCCACGTATTCCGTGTCTTCCTTGGCGGGGTTGGTATCATCAAAGCGCAGATTGCACTTTCCGCCGAACTTCTCCGCGGTGAGGAAGTCCATGATCAGGGCTTTGCAGTGGCCGATATGCATATACCCATTGGGTTCGGGAGGAAAACGGGTATGGATCTCCGTATACCGGCCGTCGGCCAGGTCCTTTTCGATCGCTTCCCAGATGAAATTGCTGCGGGCGTTGTTCTCTTCCATTTCAGGCTGCTCCTTTTACTGCAGGATCACAGCATCCGGCAGGATGCTCAACCCTTATTATACAAAAAACACAAAGGGTGAATCAAGGCTTTTTGGCCGGAATCGCCGGAAGGGAAAAAATGCTTTCCATTTTTTGCCGGAACTGATAGTATAATTGCGCAAAAAGGATATGACTTTCGGAGTGCTGCAGATGAAAAAGAACGGATGCAGGCTGCACAGGCCGTGGAACGCCGCCCGGAGGCTTATCGCCGGAACGGCCCTGCTGTTCCTGGCAGCGGCCCTGTGCGCTTTCGCGAACGCGGAAGGCGCAAAACCGCATACGACCCGGGAACCGCTGGTGACGCAGGAGCCTGCTCCCGTACCGGAAACTCCGGAACGGGACGCGGAGGGCTTCCTGGCGGACGAAGGGGAGTTCATTTATGAGAACGACGAAGACGGGCTGTGGATCTACCTGAGCCCGTCGCTGCAGGTGGAGATCCGCCGGCAGCGGGATGACCGGATTCCCCTGGTCTGGTTTGAAACGGAGATCCGTACCCGGGGAGAGGAACGGTTCCGCACGGTCATGACAGATCCGGAGCATCCCGGCAGGAAAAACAGGTATCCCTTTGACATTGCCCGGGATGAAGGGTTCGTGCTGGGCTTTTCAGATGACTTTTACGCGGAACGGATGTCCAAGAAGGAAACCGTCGGGATCATCATCCGGGAGGGGCAGATCGTCTGCGACAGGACCGCCAAAAAGCGCACCTCCCATCTGCCGAACCTGGACATGATGATCCAGTATCCGGACGGGACACTGGAAGTGTGCGAATGTACGGAATACACAGCGGAGGATCTGATCGAAAAAGGCGCGCTGAACGTCTTCAGCTTCGGACCGATCCTGATCCGGGACGGGGAGATCGACGAAAAGATGTACGGCTCCCATTACCGGAGCATCGAACCGCGGCACGCCCTTGGCATGATTGAACCGGGCCACTACCTGCTGCTGTCCGTACAGGGACGGCGGAACGACAGCAAGGGGACCATGCTGCAGCGGGTGGCGGAGATGATGAAGGAACGCGGGGTGACCCAGGCGCTGAACCTGGACGGCGGAAACACGATGGCGCTGATGTTCCGGGGGCGGATGCTGAACAAGGAAGCCGTGTACCAGAACCGGAAGTTTGTCCGCTCCGTGACGAGCCTGATCGGGATCGGAAAAACCGACATTCCCTAAATCGTAATATAAATGCAATAAAAAATCATAAGATACCAGATTGTATATTGTGCTTCGTTACAAAAGAGTGTACAATCCGTTGTGGCTTGAAAACAGAAGAGGGGAATGAGTAATCGTGGAAGAAGTCACACTGGAAGAGCAGGTTTCCGCATGGGAAGCATCCCATCCCTGGCTGGGCTCGGCAAACGCTGTGCCGCCGGAGGAGGATGACGTGGACGAAGTGATCCGGTATACTTTGGACGAGATTCGTTTTGCCTGAAAAGTGAAAAGAAAAGAACGGCGCATCGCATTCGTGCATGCGCCTTTTTCCGTCAATAAGGAGGAAAACGGCATGAAGACATTCCGGAGAGATACGGAAACCGCACGGGTTACGACCGCACAGGGAATTGTCCAGGGATATCTGCAGGACGGACTGTTGATCTTCAAGGGGATTCCCTACGCAAAAGCGGCCCGCTTTCACGCGCCGGAGGCTGTAAAGCCGTGGGACGGCATCCTGGACGCCTGCAGCTACGGGTATGTCTGCCCGATGATGACCAACGATCCGCCGAGGGGAGAACTGTATGTCCCCCACCGTTTCTGGCCTATGGATGAAGACTGCCTGAACCTGAACGTCTGGACGCCGGGAGCAGACGGGGAAAAACGGCCGGTGCTGGTATGGCTCCACGGAGGCGGGTTTTCCATGGGCTCGTCCATTGAGCAGGCGGCCTATGACGGAGCAGCGATGAGCAGACTCGGAGACGCTGTGGTGGTATCCATCAATCACCGGTTGAATATCCTTGGCTATTTTGACCTGTCTGATTTCGGAGAGGAATACGCCAACTCCGGCAATGCCGGCGGAGACGACATCATTGCCGCACTGAAATGGATCCGGGAGAATATCGCGGAATTCGGAGGGGATCCGGACAATGTAACGGTTTTCGGCCAGAGCGGCGGCGGGGCGAAGGTGACCACGCTGCTGCAGTCCCCGGCAGCGGACGGACTGTATGCGAAGGGGATTGTGATGAGCGGCGTGATCGGCCCGGTCCTGGCGGACGCGGAAGGCAGCGGAAGGGCAATTGCTGAAGCCGTGATGAAGGAGATGGGCCTGAAGTCAGTGAAGGAGCTGGAGACGGCGGATTACGCCGCCTTTGCCCGGGCATACCTGAAAGCCATGCCCGCGCTGAAGGAGGCCGGAGAGTATACCGGCTGCTGCCCGCATCCGAACGCGTATTACGCCGGAGATCCGCTGCGGGCCGGATTCCGCGCTGAAACAAAGGACGTTCCCCTGATGGTCGGCAGCGTGTTCGGGGAGTTTACATCCTTTGCACCGATCCCGTGGGACCGGGGAAACCTCAGCGAACCGGAACAGGAGAAAATCGTGCTGCAAACCTGGGGAGCGGAAGCGGCGGAAAAACTGATCCCGCTTTTCCGGGAAGCCTATCCGGAACGCGCCGCGGCGGACCTGCTCCGGACGGACTTTGTTTTCCGCGCGCCGGAGATCCGCTATATTGCGAGACGGAGCGTGCTGAACGACTGTACCTGGAGCTACCTGTTCAATATGGACCAGCCCATCGACGGCGGCAATACCCCCTGGCACTGCTGCGATATCCCCTATGTGTTCCACAATATCGACCTGGTGGAATATCCCTGGGGTCCCGGAACGGACGGACTGGCGGAAAAGGTCCAGGAAGAGGCTTTCCGCAGCGTGATGGCTTTCGCGCGGACCGGGAATCCGGACAACGAGGCGATTCCGCACTGGCCTTCCTGCCGGGAAGGGACAGAATCCGTGCTGGTCCTGGACGATCACACCCGGGTACTCGAAAACTACGACCACAAACTGATCGGCGGACTGGAAAGCCGGGCAGAAGAAATAATCCGGAGGATGTCAGAATCCTCCGGACAGATACAGCATTGAACTGAATTGATTTACCGGTCTCCCGCCGCGTTCCAGTGCTTTGCGGCGGCCGCGCCGGCCCAGCCGACGGCGATGAGGACCGCGCACATGATCAGGTAACAGACATAAACAGGCAGGTCGAAGAGCTTTCCGTCGATCGCAAATTCCACGCCAACCAGGAGACCTATACCCAGGAGCAGGACGGCCATCGGCGCCCAGCGGCGGGGGAATGGCAGGCTCTTGCCCGACTTCAGAACCCAGACCAGCAGGACCGCTGCGAGGAGAATACCGCAGAGAAGCTGCTCCGTATGGATGAACAGCCAGAACATCCCGCGCCTGCGCATACTCTCGCAAAGGATCTGGGGAAGCGCAAGGAAGAAAAGGGAAAGGGAGAAAACGTATCCGGGACGGCTGCTGCCGCGAAGCCGCAGGAAAGCAAAGCCGGCCCACAGCAGGGCAAAGACCGCTGAAAGGACACAGACCGCCCAGGCCCAGTAATCAGAGCTTCCCTGTACCGGAATCCTCAGCGCGAAGGGAAAAAAGGCAAAGGGACTCCCCTCCGGAAGTTCGCCTCCGGCACCATAGGAACCGAAGAAAAGTTCACCAAGCCGGAAAACGGCAGCCAGTACCGCACCGAAGGGGGCAAAGGCATCCATACCGGCGAGGGCAGCCTCTTTCCGGGTGATGCGGTTTGCAAGCAATACACCGAGACAGACACCGGCGGCTCCGCAGAAAAAGGAAACCACATTGATCTCAAATTCGAGCAGCAGGGTCAGCGCTTCGATCCCGTCGTATTCAAAATCGAGCTCCTGCATGAGAACGGCATAGCCCACGCGGGCCAGCACCGTTCCGAACAGAACGGAAAAAACAAAGGAAAGCAGGGCGGTTTTCCATGCCCGCTGCCGCAGGACCGGCAGGCGCACGGCCTTTGCGCATCGCAGTCCGTACAGGGCGAAAACCAGGACAGAACCTGCAAGCATGGACCACAGATACATACTCATTCGGCATTGCTCCCATCCCAGGAAGACGCAAAATAGAAGATATCAGGGACTTCCCGGTAGTTGACCTTATGCTGATTGTTGATACGCTGCCCGTGGAAATAGAGGGTGGTGGAATCGCCGCCGTCCAGGTTATAGGCGATTACCGCGCCTTCATCCTTGCACAGCTGCTGGAACTCCTTCAGCTGGAGACCGAGCGTATAGCTCTGCTCCGTCGTGGTAAGGATCACCTTATAGTGCAGGGGGCCGACCTGGCAGAGGGCCAGCCGGGCATAGTTCTTCTCCGGCTTCAGGAAGCCGAAGTTGGTAAATTTCGGCACGATCTCACCGTCTTCCACCAGGATCGGGCCGAAACAGAACGCGTTGATCACTTTTTTGCCGTCAACAGTATCGGAAAGCTCACCTTTCCTGGGAAGATGAACCGGATGGAAATCGCCGTCCTCGTCAATGAGCAGGACATCCTGTTTTCCCTGCAGGCGGTCCTTGTAGAAAATACCCTCCCGGAAGACATAACCCCGGTCCTGGCGGTTCACATAATCGCCGTTGAAGGCTACCACCGCATTGAGACGGTCCGCAATCACGTCAACGTGCCGGACGGTCTCCGTTTCAAAGGATTCGGCAGCGGCGGTGCGCAGCTGGGAAGCGTCCCCGATCCGGATGTCCACGATCCACGCATGGGCATCCCGCCCCCTGTAACCGTGGAGATAATCGGATATATCCTTATCGGTAACGGTCACCTGGATCGTCGGATCCCGGTAGGCATTATCCCCGTCGTACCCGCTTTCCAGCGGCGCGGAGCCGCCGGAGTAATCAATGGGCAGGGGGATGGAGACCAGGGGCGCTTCAATCGAAACCTCATCCTCTTCGATCTCCCCCAGGTCCAGCACGGAGACGTCCGCCTCCTCCGCAACGGCGGAGAAGGAGCAGCATACGGCCAGCAGGAGGGCCAGCAGGGAAGTGAACAGCAGCAGGGATTTCCTTGTTTTCATGAAGGTTCCTCCAAGTGTTTTTCGGGAGCTATGATATCTCAAAGCGCCGGCGTGTGTCAATGAAACCGTCCGGTGACGTTATTCGGAAGCCTTGTCCCGCAGGATCAGCCTGCGCATGCCCTGAACACCGACGCGGACGGCAGCATCCGTGTCCAGCACCATCGGATCCTCCAGCCCCATGGCACGGCGGGTCTGATTGGCAAACACCTGGACAACGCAGCCGCCCCGCGCGCGCCGGACAGCGCAGATAATGAACAGTGCGGCGGATTCCATCTCACTGGCCAGGGCGCCGCAGTCCAGGAAGGCCTGCCATTTGCCTTTAAGCTTTTCCCGGACGGGCATGGTGTCCGGGCTGTGCTGCCCGTAGAAATTATCCTTGTTATGCAGCACGCCCACATGGAAAGGAATATTTTCCGCTTTCGCGGCGTCCACCATGGCGGAAACAACGCCGTAATCCGCGACCGCGGGATATTCAGCCGGGGCGTATTCCTGCGAGGTGCCTTCCATACGGATCGCGCCGGTGCCGATGACCACGTCGCCGCCCAGCACTTCCGGCGCCATACCGCCGGCGGAACCGATCCGGATGAACGTATCCGCCCCGCAGTGGATCAGTTCCTCCACAGCTATGGCTGTGGAAGGACCTCCGATCCCGGTGCTGCAGACGCTGACCTTCTCACCTTCCAGGGTACCGGTCCAGATCGTATACTCCCGGTTGGACTTTACAAATTCCGCGGTGTCAAAATACGCGGCGATCTTTTCTGTGCGGGCGGGATCCCCGCAAAGCAGGACATAGCGGCCCACATCGCCGGGACGGATTTTCAGATGGAATTCCTCATCGGGAGAATAGACGGTCGCCATAACGGAACCTCCTTCTGTAAGCGTTTTCTTCTGGGGTTATTATACCATGAAGCAGTCTTTTTGGATACCGGAGATTCCGGCGGAAACCTTGTGATTACGAAGATTGTCTGGTATAATTTCCACAGAAAAGCCGGATGTTTCATACGGGAATCCTGAAAAAGATCCTTCACTTTGTTCAGGATGACAGGAAGCGTTCAGAACGACAGACAACAGCAAAGGAGCGAACAGCATGAGCCGGGTTTTTCTTACAGTACTGGATGCGGTCGGCGCGGGAGAAGCGACGGACGCTGCGGAATACGGGGACGCGGGAACCAATACGCTGGGGCATGTGATTGCCGCCTGCCATCCGGACCTGCCGAATATGGCCGGAATGGGGCTGGGGAACATTGAAACCACCGGATACCGGTGGGACGGACCGGTGGCCGGCGCCTGGGGGCGGGCCCGGGAAGTCAGCAAGGGGAAGGATACCACCTCCGGACACTGGGAAATCGCGGGCGTCCGGGTGACGCGGGCATTCCCGACATTCCCGGACGGGTTCCCGAAGGAATTCATGGACGCCTACGAAAAGGCCATCGGTTACAGGTGCATCGGGAACAAGCCCGCTTCCGGAACGGCAATCATCGAGGAACTGGGTGAAGAGCATCTGCGCAATCATACGCCTATCGTTTATACCAGCGGAGACAGCGTATTCCAGATCGCCTGCCACGAGGAACTGTTCCCGCCGGAAAAACTGTATGAATTCTGCCGGACCGCACGGGAAATGCTGCAGGGCGACCTGGGCGTCGGCCGTGTCATAGCCCGTCCGTTTATCGGGAAACCCGGAAGCTTCCAGCGCACGGGAAACCGGCGGGACTTCTCCATGCCGCCCTGCGGGCGGACCCTGCCGCAGGCGGTTCTGGAAGCCGGGATGGAATCCATCGGCGTCGGCAAGATTGAGGACATCTTCGCGCATGAAGGCCTGACAAAGATCGATCATGCCGCGGGGAACCCGGCCTGTATGGACGCGCTGATCCGCTTCATGAAGACGGATTTCGACGGCCTGTGTTTTACCAATCTTGTGGATACGGATTCCGTATACGGCCACCGGAACGATCCGAAGGGGTTTGCCGGCGCACTGGAGGAATTTGACCGCCGCCTGGCGGAAATGACGGAGCTGCTGCGCCCCGGAGACCTGATGATCATCACCGCGGATCACGGATGCGATCCCTGCGATATATCAACGGATCATACCCGCGAAAACATCCCGATCCTGGCGTATACACCGGGAATGACAAAGAGCGTGGACCTGGGGATACGGAGCACTTTCGCCGATATCGCGGCCACCTGCGCCGACTGGCTGGGACTGCCGGACCGCTTTGACGCGGAGTCCTTCGCGGACGCCCTGAGATAAGCGAAAGGAATATAAAGAAACGGCTTCCCTGAAGGGAAGCCGTTTTTGATCTGCCGAAACTTATCAGGCGATCTCAAGACCGAGGCGGATCATATCGAGGAAGCTGTTCTGCCGATCCTCAGCGGAGAGGGATTCCCCGGTGAGGGTATGGTCCGAGATGGTGCAGATCGCCAGGGCGTTTTTCCCGGTCAGAGCCGCGTTCATGTAAAGCGCGGAGGCTTCCATTTCCACGGCCAGGACTCCCAGCTTCCGCAGCGCCAGGGTATCATCACTTTCGCCGTAAAAAGCTTCGGAGGTGAACAGGGGACCGCAGTGGACCTGAAGATTCATGGCTTTCGCTGTTTCCACGGCTTTGGAGAGCAGGCCGTAATCCGCGCACGGAGCGTTATCCCCGTGGAAGCCGAACTGGTTCACATAGGAACTGTTGCTGTAGGCGCTCATACCGATGACGATATCCCGCACTTTGACCTTTTCGTTCATGGCGCCGGCAGAGCCGAGGCGGATGATGTTTTTCACGTCATAGAATCTGAACAGCTCGTAAGAATAGATTCCGATGGAAGGACAGCCCATACCGCTGGCCATTACAGAAACGCGCTTGCCTTTATAGGTACCGGTGTAGCCCTGTACGCCGCGTACATTGTTGACCAGTTCAGCATTCTCCAGGAATCTGTCAGCGATCAGTTTTGAACGCAGGGGATCACCGGGCATCAGCACGGTATCGGCAAAAGCACCGGCAGGAGCATTGATATGGGGGGTCGGGATCGGCATAAGGGAATTCCTCCTTTTCTTTTAACGGGAGCCTTTGTCGTAGGGGATACCTTCCGCCTTCGGGGCGCGGGACGCCTTGGATGTGAAGGCCAGCACGATCAGGCATACGATATAGGGCATCATGTTGTAGACATTGCCCGGCAGGTTCAGGGAAGCCAGGAAGGGGAAACCCGTATACGTGTTGGACAGGGCCCGGAACAGGCCGAAGATCAGGGCCGCGAGCGCGATCCGCGTCGGTTTCCACTGACCGAAGATCATGACCGCGAGGGCAAGGAAACCGAAGCCGGCCACACCGTTTTCAAACTTCCAGACGGAAACGCCGGCCAGAATGTAACACAAGCCGCCGAGACCGCCCAGCGCGCCGGACATCAGCACGCCGGTCCAGCGCATCTTATACACGCTGACGCCGACGGAAGCCGCCGCCTGGGGATGTTCACCGCATGCCATCAGGCGCAGGCCGAGGCGGTTTTTATACAGCAGGAAGTACACCAGCACCACGGCAATGATGGCAACCAGCATGAACCAGTTGAACTCAAAACCGTCGATGTTCACGATGAACATTTTCCGGGCGGAGATGTATTCGATCTCCGAGGAATGGTTGTCCGGATTCGCTGCGGTGTTCATGGCCTTGACAAAAACCGTGGCCGCTGCGGTGGCCAGCAGGTTCATGGCCGTACCCACCAGGGTCTGGTCCGCCTTGAAGTGGATCGCCGCAACACCCAGCAGGCATGAGTACAGCATACCGGCCAGGATTGCGACAAGCATGGCAACCAGGACCATGACAAAGGCGGAGGTTGTGCCGAGGGAACTCATGACCAGCGCGCCGCCCAGGGCGCCGACCACCATGATGCCTTCCAGGCCCAGGTTGATGACGCCGGAATGCTCCGAAATGCAGCCGCCCAGCGCGACCAGCAGGAGAACGGAGGCGAAGATCAGTGTGTATTGAATCAGAAGCAGCATGATTATTTCGCCCCTTTCTTTTCTTCTTTTTTGGCCAGGACCTTCTTCATGGTCAGCTTGATGAAGAGCACGAAGCTGCACAGGTAAATGATCACGGAGGAGATCACGTCAGAAATCTGGGATGAATAGAAGTTGGTGTTTACGTACTGACCGCCGTCCGTGATGTGCTGGATGAAGAAAGAGGAGAAGATGGCCCCGAGGGGGTGCAGCCCGCCGAGGAAGGCGGCGGCGATTCCGTTGAAGCCCATGGACGGGACGGAGGACTGGGTGCATTCCCAGCGCATATACCCTGTCTGGTACAGCAGGGAAGCGCCGAGACCGGCCAGCGCGCCGGAGATGACCAGGGTCATGATGATATTCCGGTTCTGCGCCATACCGGCGTACTTTGCAGCGCTCTTGTTGTTGCCGGTCGCCTTCAGCTCATATCCCAGCCTGGTTTTGCTGAGAATGATCCAGACGATCACCGCGACGATGAGCGTCAGCGGGATCGCAAGGGTTACATTTGTGTTTTTGTTGAAAAACTGGTCCAGTCCCAGCGTCGGGAGCAGCGAGGAGGGGTTGGTCTTGTCCAGGTACAGGGTGTACGGACTGGCCGTTTCCTTGACGTTGCTCAGGAGCGTGTTGGAGGTATACAGTGCAATCCAGTTCAGCATGATGCCGGAAATGACCTCATTGACGTTGCAGTATGCTTTCAGGAAGCCGGTGACCGCACCGAGCAGACCGCCGGCGATCACGGCCAGCAGCATGCAGGGCAGCCAGCCCCAGCCCCAGGCCAGCGCGGCATACAGGCTGGCACAGGCACCCGCAACATACTGGCCGGCGGTACCGATATTGAACAGGCCGACCTTATACGCGAAGAGGATGCTGAGGGAGCACAGGATCAGCGGCATGGTCTTGGCCAGCGTGTTTCCCAGCTGTTTCATCTGGCTGGCGGGACGGCTCCAGGTGAAGAAGTTTTTAATCACGTTCACGATGGATTCGCCGGCGCCTGCCGGATTGATGAACAGGAGGACGATATAGCCGATCAGCAGGCCTGCCAGGATGCAGATCACGGAAGCGACGAAGGCCTGTACGCTCTCGTTTTTCAGGATCTTTCTCATGCGTCCTTCACCTCGTCTCTCTTGGCACCGGCCATATAGAGGCCCAGCTCTTCCTGCGTGGTCTTCTTCGGATCGAGCTCGCCGACGATCTCGCCTTCATACATGACGAGGATCCGATCCGGTACATCCATCACTTCGTCCAGTTCCAGGGAGATCAGGAGCACGGCTTTGCCGGCATCCCGCTGGGCGACCAGCTGTTTATGAATATACTCGATCGCGCCGACGTCCAGACCGCGGGTCGGCTGGACAGCGACCAGGACCTCCGGATCCTTGTCGATCTCCCGGGCAATAATCGCCTTCTGCTGGTTTCCGCCGGACATGGACCGGGCGGGCGTCAGGGACCCCTGTCCGGAACGGACGTCATACTGTTCAATGAGCTTGTCTGAATAGTCGCGGATATTCTTCCGGCGCAGGAAACCGATCCGGTCGGTAAAGCGGGACTCGAAATACGTCTGGAGGACCATGTTGTATTCAAGGGAATAGTCCAGCACCAGGCCGTGCTTGTGCCGGTCTTCCGGAATATGACTCATACCGGATACGGAGCGCTTGCGGATGGAGGTCTTCGTGATGTCCTTGCCGTCCATCAGGATGGATCCGCTGACCAGCGGCTCCAGCCCGGTGATGCCGTAGACCAGTTCCGACTGACCGTTGCCGTCGATGCCGGCAATACAGACAATCTCACCCCGCCGGACCTTGAAGGAAACATTCTTTACCGCATTGTTGTTATGTACTTTGGAAGCGACCGTCATATTCTTCACTTCCAGCACCACCTCGCCGGGCTCGGCGGGCTTCTTTTCCACATGGAAATTGACGTTGCGGCCGACCATCATGGCGGAGAGTTCCTCCATGGTGGTGTTCTTCGTTTCCACAGTTCCGATATACTTGCCCTTGCGCAGGACAGTGCACCGGTCCGCCACGGCCATGATCTCCGCGAGCTTGTGGCTGATGAACAGGATGGATTTGCCTTCCGCCGCAAGGTTCCGCATGATCTGCATGAGCTCTTCGATTTCCTGGGGCGTCAGCACGGCGGTCGGCTCGTCAAAGATCAGGATTTCATTATCGCGGTAGAGCATCTTCAGGATTTCAGTCCGCTGCTGCATCCCGACGGTAATATCCTCGACCTTTGCGTCCGGATCCACCTGCAGGCCGTATTTTTTCGAGAGCTCAATCACTTTTTCCCGCGCCTGCTTCTTCTGCAGGAAACCCAGCGCGCCGACAGGTTCGACACCCATGATGATATTGTCCAGCACGGTGAAGCATTCCACCAGCTTGAAATGCTGGTGCACCATGCCGATCCCGAGCTCGTTGGCGTCGTTCGGGTTGTTGATTTTTACTTCTTTCCCGTCCTTTTTGATGGTTCCCTCCTCGGCCTGGTACAGGCCGAAAAGAACGCTCATCAGGGTGGATTTCCCGGCACCGTTCTCGCCCAGCAGCGCGTGGATCTCTCCGTGGCGCAGCTGCAGGGTGATATCATCGTTGGCGATGATGCCCGGGAAACGTTTTGTGATATGCAGCATTTCAATCGCATATTCACTTGCATGCGTTTCGCCCAATGCGCAGCCCCCGCTTTCTTTATGAAAATGCATGGAGAAAATACAGATTGCGGAGCTCCTGCCCCGCTTTCTGAAAGAAACCCCCGTTCCCCGGAAGGAAAACAGGGGCTTCTTTCAAAAACCGGGGATGCACAGCATCCCCGGAAGAAAGGAATGATTACTTGATGTTGCCCTGATAGTCCACAGCCACAGCCGTCACAGCGGGTTCTTCATCAATCGAGCTGGAAACGGTGATCTCACCGGCGAACATCTTGGCGACCAGCGCCTTGTAGTCGTCCTGGGTGAAGCCGTCCGCAAACTGGGTGGAAGGAGCGATCTGCACGAAGTTGGCGTCAGGATCTTCGCCGACCAGGCCCAGGTTCTCAACCTTGCCGCCTTCGAACGCGCCGTTCAGGATGGAAGCCAGCTCGGCATACACGGTGGCAGCCAGGCCCTTCATGGCGGAGGTCACGGTGATTCCCGCGCCGTACATTCCGTCGATGGTGCCGGCCTGGTCCACGTCCACGCCGATGACCTTGCCGCCGACCTTCGCAGCCGCTTCACCGGCAGAGGTGAAGATGCCGCCGCCGCAGGCGAAGACCACTTCGGTGCCGTTGGCATACCAGGTGTCCATGTAAGCGGTGATGTCCGCATCGCCGTAGAACTGGTTGCCGTATACGTACTTGATTTCCACATCGGCAGCGCCCAGCTCAGCCGCAGCGGCATCCGCGCCCTGCACGAAGCCGTAGCCGTAACGGACAACCGCGGGAACCGCCATGCCGCCCAGGAAGCCCAGCTTCTTGTAGCCCAGCTTCACGGCAGCGTAGCCGGCCATGTAGCCGCACAGTTCTTCCTGGTACACAGCGCTGTACAGGTTGGCGGGATAGGCCCAGGAGAAATCAGCCTCGGTGCCCTTGGCAGCCTGCAGGTCATATTCGGAAACGTCCAGCGCGACGAAGGTGATGTCGGAATATTCTTCAACGGTTCCGACGATGGCGGCTGCGAAAGCATAGCCGGGCATCACGATGACGTTGAATCCGTCGTCAATGGCCTTCTCGATGGAAGAAATACGGTCGGTATCGGAGTCGGAATTGGGCTTGTAGTACTGGAAGTCCACGCCGGCTTCTTCGCAGAAGGCCTTGCAGGCTTCGTACGTGGTCTGGTTGAAGGACTGGTCGGTAATGTCACCATAGTCGGTGATCATCGCAACCTTCATGCTGCTTTCAGCGCCGGCAAAGGACGCGACGGAAAGAAGCATGGCTACGGTCAACAGGACAGCCAAAAACTTTTTCATTGGGGAACCCTCCTTAATAAATTGTTCAAACCTTGCAGGTTTTCACCTGTTTTACATACGGGTATTATACCAGAATTCCGACTGAAGAGTAAGACAAAAGTATTACATTTTTTGGATACTTTATTTATTCCGTGCGGAATTCGTCCAGGATCTGCTTTCCGGCGCTTGCGCCGATGCGCTCCGCGCCGGCTTCAATCATGGCTTTGCAGGAGGCCCAGTCCCGGATGCCGCCGGCCGCCTTGACCTTCACGTCGTTCCCCGCGATCTCCTTCATGATGCGGACATCCTCCGGGGTGGCGCCGCCGGTTCCGAAACCGGTCGAGGTTTTGATAAAGTCCGGCTTCACTTCCTTCGCGATTCCGGCCAGGCGGGCGATCTCCTCCTTGGTCAGGTAGCAGTTTTCAAAGATGACCTTGCAGCCGGCGCCGCGGGAGTGACAGGCGTCGGTGATTTTTTTCATCTCATCCTTTACAAGGTCCCACCGTCCGTCCTTCACATCGGACACATTGACGACATAGTCGATCTCATCCGCGCCGTCAGCGATGGCGGTTTCCGCCTCAAACACTTTGGCCGCCGTGGACATCTGGCCGAGCGGGAAGCCGGCCACGGTGCCGACCAGGACGCCGGTGCCTTTTACCAGGTCCCGGCACAGGGCGGTGAAGGCGGAGTTGACCATGACGGAGGCAAAGTGATACGTTTTCGCTTCCTCACAGAGACGGCGGATATCCTCCCGGGTGGCAGTGGCCTTCAGGTTGGTATGATCGATCATTGCAGCGACAGCTTCTTTGGTCAGGGCTTGCATATTCATTTCTGATTTCTCCTTTGCACCGGCAGGCAGCCGTGATTATTTCTCTGCACACAGTATAGCACAGAAGCTGAAAGTTGGGTATAATGATCTCAGAACAGCCGGATGAACCGTGACAAAACAGGAGCGAGCGAATATGAATCATGATTTTGACAGAAGAGAACTGATCCGGCGGGCGCTGGAACAGCAGCCCGCGGCATACGCGCCGTACTCGGGATACCAGGTCGCCGCTGCGGTCCTGATGGATTCCGGAAAGATCTATACCGGCGTGAATGTGGAAAACGCTTCCTATCCCGCAGGAATCTGCGCGGAAAGGAACGCCATTTTCCATGCTGCTGCCTGCGGGGAACGGAAAATCATTGCGATTGCCGTTGTGGGCGGCAAGCAGGGTGACAACCGGAAAATCGCCACGCCGTGCGGGATCTGCAGGCAGGTGATGCGGGAATTCTGCGATCCGAAGGAAATGCGGGTCCTGCTGGCCAGGACACCGGAGGATTACAAGGAGATGACACTGGAAGAACTGCTGCCCGAAAGCTTCGGGCCGGAAAACCTGGCCGGAATATAACAGCCGGATCACGGCGATGAGAAGGAAGGATAACCGAAACATGGCAAAACTGTATTTCCGGTACGGGGCGATGGGATCGTCCAAGACTGCCAACGCGATCATGGTGCAGTACAACTACGAGGAACGGGGGCAGAAAGCCCTGATGGTGAAGCCTGCCCTGGAGAACCGGGACGGTGCCCGCGTTGTGGCGAGCCGCTCCGGACTGCAGGCGGAATGCGAATTCATCGAGGACCTGACGCTGGAAAAGGCGAAGGAGTACGACTGCATCATCGTGGACGAGGCGCAGTTCCTGACGAAGGCGCAGGTGCAGCTGCTGGTGGACATTGTGGACAAGGGCAACGTGCCGGTGATCTGCTACGGACTGCGGGCGGATTTCCAGGGGAACCTGTTTGAAGGAAGCCTCTGGCTGCTGGCCTGGGCGGACTCCATCGAGGAAATCAAGACGGTGTGCTGGTGCGGAAAAAAGGCCACCTGCAACGCGCGGTTGTCAGGCGGCCGTGTGATCAAGGAAGGGGAGCAGGTGCTCCTCGGCGGGAATGAAAGCTACATTGCCCTGTGCCGGAAGCACTGGGCATCAGGACAAATCGGGAATCACAAGTGAGCGGAACGTTATCAGCGTTTCCGGACAACCAGGGTGACACTCTTCGGAGACGCCCGGACAATACTGCCTTCAGCTGCCGTGCCTTCGGGCACGGCAGTTTCGTTTTCCAGCAGGACGGTGTAACCGGACCAACCGTCCGGAAGCTCCTCCTGTACGTCGCCGCTGCCCGGATTGATCAGGGCAAAGGCAACGGCTTCCCCGTGTGTGCGCCAGGTCACGGCGATGACATTTCCATCCCGCAGCGCGCATTCCGGTACGTCCCCGGAGGTCAGGAACGCGTTTTCCCTGCGGATACGGATGAGCCCCCGGTAATACTCGGACATGGCCAGCTGCGGGCTGCCCGGCGTGAGGCTGTTCCAGTCAAGGTTGTTCACTTCATCGGAGGATTTATAGCTGTTGCTGTCTCCCTGCTTGGTGCGCAGCATTTCCTCGCCGGCCAGGAAGAACGGCGTTCCGCGGCTGAGCAGGACCGTGGCTGCGCACAGGCGGTTCATGGCCAGGCGTTCCCCCTCCGACGCGTCGGGACAGGAGAGCATGAGCTTGTCCCAGAGCGTATGGTTGTCATGGGAAGATACATAGTTGATGACCATGGAATTCTTCACGCCCCAGGCAACGGCACTTCCCTTCAGGCCGCCCTGCAGGCCGAAGATCACTTTCTCCGCGTTGAGCCTGGCGGCATTCCCGTTGGCATAGCCGGTGTCCTTCGGATCGAAGACGCTGCCTTTCAGGCCGTCCCGGATAGCGTCATTGAAGACGGCTACGGAACCCGCCGCGTTTTCAGAAGCGGTGACCCGCCTGATATTCTTCTGGTCCGCTTTGAAGTTGTCCCGCAGCGGCGTGCTGCCGCCGGTCCAGCCTTCCCCGTAGATCAGGGCCTTCGGGTTGACGGCATGCACGGCTTCCTCCACCGCCTGCATGGTTGCCACATCATGGAGGGCCATCAGGTCAAACCGGAAGCCGTCCAGCATGTATTCCTCCGCCCAATAGCGGACGCTGTCCACAATATACTTCCGGCACATAACCCGCTCGGAGGCGGTCTCATTGCCGCAGCCGCTGCCGTTGGAGGCGCTGCCGTCGGCATTGAAGCGGTAGTAGTAATAAGGAACAATGCGATTCAGGTTTGAATCGAGGGAATACGTATGGTTGTACACCACGTCCATCACGACACCCAGCCCGGCCGCATGAAGCCCCTGCACCATCTGCTTGAATTCGCGGACCCGGACCTCCCCATGGTAAGGATCTGTCGCATAGCTGCCCTCCGGAGCATTGTAGTTCTTCGGGTCATAGCCCCAGTTGAACTGCGCTTCGCCGCTGCTTTCATCCACCGTGGCGAAGTCGTAGACCGGCTGCAGGTGGATATGGGTGACACCCAGCTGCTTCAGGTAATCGACACCGGCAGGAACGCCGGAAGCATTGGTCAGGCCTGTTTCAGTGAAGGCCAGATACTTTCCGGGAAAGGCGGAGGAAGCCAGCCGGTTGGAGAAATCCCGGACGTGGACTTCCCAGATGACAGCGTCCTCATAGGTCGACAGGCCGGAATCGAACACACTGTCCCGGAAACCGTCCGGATCGGTCTGCCGGAGATCAGTGACCATGCCTCGGTTTCCGTTCACACCGACAGCGCGGGCATAGGGATCCACAGCTTCCTGCGTCCCGACGGCAGTCGTGACCGTGTAGGTGTAATAAGTCCCGTGACCGCAGGCCGCTTCAGTGCTCCAGACACCTTTTTCCCCGTAAACCATGGGAATGGATTCATAAGCTTCCCCGCCGTCGCCTGCCTCAAACAGGTTCAGGATCACAGCGGACGCAGTGGGGGCCCATACCTTGAAAACGGTCCGGCCGTCCAGAATCACGGCTCCCAGATCATCCCCGTCATAGGTGTAGTTTTCGATGAACCCGGGACTGTCAAAAAGACCGGTGGGTACGGCGGATACTTCCCCGTAGCCTTCGATCTCCACGGTATAGGTCCGGGTCAGGTCCAGGGGCTCAGCCAGCCGGATCACGCCGTTGTTTACCTTGTTGCCCAGGCTTGAAAGACTTTCCACGGCGATATCCTTTCCGTCCAGGCGGACATGTACGGCATCCAGGCTTTCCAGGCGGACCGCCGGGTTGATGGCATAGCGGATTTCCGACGGGGAGACAATGCCGGCCAGCTTGAACATCCGGATCGGTTCGAGGGTTTTCCCGCCGTCCGGACTGGTGTACTGCATTCCGTCCCCGGGCTGCAGGAAGATCTCCGTCAGGGAACCGGTGAGCACGGCAAAACGGTCATCCTCATAATCCTTGGTGGCGCTGCCCCAGGAACTTCCTCCCGGCTCGGAACATTCGCGCCGGACGATGAAACCGACCTCGTCCACGTCTGCAGGCACATCCACAGAGGTCTTTACGCCGTACCCGCAGGGCTCAAAGAGATGTCCGCTGCCGTCTTTCCCGGGGAACCAGATCCAGACATCACATTTTTCATAATCGGCATCCGGTGAGGTCCAGTACAGGGTGAGGCGCCGGGTGCCTTCCGCAGTGCCGGAAACGGCAAACAGCGGGAGCAGGCAGAAAACCAGGAGAATCGCGGTCAGTCTTTTCATGCGGGGCAGCTCCTTTCATCCATTGATTGTTCAGGAGAAAAACATCGGTATCGGAACTCCGGCCGACGGAACAGAAAACAGACAGAGCGCGAAGCGGCGGTCTGCTTTTCACACGGCCGTGAAGACAAAGAACGGAACCTGTAAATCTTATCCGGATTATAACATCTTTACGCCTGTAGCCGCAAATTTTTCCTCTTTTCCTGGAAAACCGGGAAAAAATGGCCCGGAAGCACGATCATTGTTGACTTTTACAGGAATATGTCATACAATTGTCATGAAATTGTAAAATATTAATTCTTTGGAGGAATGATTATGCTGAAGCGCCTGATCTCCGTATTGCTGATCCTTACGCTGGTGCTTGCATGCATGCCGGTCGCGACGGCTGCGGGCTCTCTCCGGATCGGATCCAGGGGCACTGAAGTCACTGAACTGCAGAACGCCCTGAAAGAACTGGGCCTGTATTCACAGAAGGTGGACGGCGTGTACGGCCGGGGCACGCGGACGGCGGTGCAAGCCTTCCAGCGGGCGAACGGCCTGACGGCGGACGGCATTGCAGGGCCGAAGACGCTGGCAAAGCTGTACAGCAGCGGTGAAGCCTCCGCCTCAGGATCCTCCACCGGATCTTCTTCCGGCGGGACCTCTTCCCAGGCACCGTCCCGTACGCTCAGGCGGGGAGACCGCGGAGACGATGTGAAACAGGTGCAGAAAAAACTGAAGGAACTGGGCCTGTATTCCATGAGCGCAGACGGGAAATACGGTCCGGGGACCGCAAAAGCGGTGCAGGCCTTCCAGCAGGCAAACGGCCTGAAGGCGGACGGTATCGCCGGGCCGAAGACCCTGGAAAAGATGTTCACCGCCAGCACAGCAGCCCCGGAGACCGTTTCCGAAGCTTCTTCCGCCACCGCTGAGGCAGCGGTTTTTGAAGAAGCGGACACGGCGGATCCCGCAGCTGTGCTGCTGGAGCGGATCGCCGCGGACAGCGGTGCCGTATGCGGTACGCTGGTCGTGACAAAGGACGGCGAGACGGTCGCGAACTGGTCGTTCGGCGGCGTGAACGATCAGACTTGCTTCCGGATTGCTTCCGTCACGAAATGGGTGACAGCGATCGGCCTGATGACGCTTTATGACCAGGGAAAACTGGACCTGGACCGGGATATCAGCGAATACCTGCCTTTCAAGGTGCGCAATCCCGCGTACCCGGATACGCCCATAACAGCCCGGATGCTGCTGAGCCATACATCCTCCCTCTCGCCGGAAGCCAGCACCTACAAACCGGACTGGGAATCCATCAGCAAATCCTATGACCCGATCTTTGACGAAACGGCAAAGCCGGGTACAAAATACGCATACGCGGATTACAACGGCGCGCTCTTCGGATGCCTGATCGAGGCGATTACCGGAGAGAGCGTACAGAACTATATGGACCGGACGGTGTTCCAGCCCCTGGGACTGACAGCGGCCTATTCGCCCAAATACCTGCCTGCCGGTACGCCCACGAAGGACCTGCTGAAGACGAACGGCTCCGTGGGGCTGTCCGTGGCGGACGACCTGAGCTACAACTACAACAACACTGCGAACCCGCGGATGAATAACGGCTATACGGTCGGCGGCCTGTATATCAATACCGGATCCCTGACGAAACTGGCACAGATGATGCTCTCCGGCGGCGAACTGAACGGCGCCAGGATCCTGAACCGCGCCACCGTTTCCCTGATGGAGGCGGACCAGCCCGGACTGGCTTCCAGCAAATACGGGCTGGGCACGGTGCGCCTGGACCAGTTCCCGCGGGGAACCTGGTACGGCCACCAGGGACGCTACCTGGGACTGACCTCCAACGTATATTACCAGATCGACACGGGTATTACACTGGCCCTGGTGATGGACGGCTATGATTACCAGCTGCAGGACAATATCGTGATGCCGGCCGTGACCCTGCTGAAGAATATGGAAACGCTGGAAAAGAATGCTGCGGGGGCATCCTGAGCGATCCGCGGGCAGAACGGAGGAGCAAAGAGGTGCTGCTTGGAGGAACGATCGTCGGAACGTATTCCGGCGTAACGGAATGGGAAAAACTGCTGAAGAGGTCCCGCTTCAAAGTAATCACGGCGCCTTTCAGCTGCCGGACTCCGAAAGAGGAGGTCCATGAATACTGCGAGGCGATCCGGCGCTGCGGCGTGAAGATCGCCGAGATCGGCGTATGGAAAAACCCGATGGATCCGGATGCCCATGCCGCGGCGGAGGCAATGGATTACGCGAAGGGGCAGCTGGCGCTGGCGGACGAACTGGACATCCCGTGCTGTGTGAACATCGCGGGAACGGCGGGAGCAGCCGGATGGGACGCTGCAGACCGCAGCAATTACACCGCTGAAACGTATGACCGGATCGTTGCGCAGATCCGGGAGATCCTGGACGATGTGCAGCCCATGCGGGCGTTCTACTGCATTGAACCCATGCCGTGGATGGTGCCGGACGGGCCTGATGAATACCTGCAGCTGCTGCGGGACATCAACCGGAAACAGTTCGGTGTCCATATGGATTTTGTGAACATGATCAACAGCCCGCGCAGAGCGCTGGCTCCGGAGGATTTCATCGAAGAATGTTTCCGGAAACTGGGACCGTATATCAAAAGTACGCATATCAAGGACAGCCGGATGGATCCCATGCGCCTGACGACCGTAATCGAAGAATGCTCCCCGGGTGAGGGCAGCCTGGATTACGGCCGTGTCGTGCGGATCCTGGAGAAATACCTGCCGGAAGACGCGCCGGTGCTGCTGGAGCATATGCAGACTGAAGAGGAGTACAGGACCGCATACGATTATGTAGCAAGGTTCACCGGAACCGCCGGTACCTGATCAGAAGGAACAAGATGGGCATCACTAAAACAGACTTCATGCGGGGAATGCAGTGCCGGAAAATGCTGTGGCTGGACCGGCACAAACCGGGCCTGCGGGTGATTCCGCCGGAAACGCAGGCACGCCTGGACGCGGGAAATGACTTCGGGGACCGGGCGATGGCAATGTTCGGACCTTTTGAGGAAATGACGGTGTACCGTCCCGGAACAAGGATCCCGGACAAGAAAAAAATGGCGGAGAAGACGCAGCAGCACCTGCTGGCAGGAACACCGGTGATCTGCGAGGCCGCCTTCCTGAACTACAACAATTACTGCGCGGCGGATATCCTCCGGAAAACAGAGACGGGTTATGACCTGTACGAAGTGAAAAACGCCCCTGACGTGCGTGAGCAGTTCGTCAGGGACGCAGGATTCCAGTATTACATCATCAGCCGGTGCGGGGTGAGGATCGGGAAAATCTTTATTGTGACCCACGGACCGGAGGAGGACCAGCCTTTTGTACCCGTGGATGTCACGGAGGAAGCAAAGGGATACGCTCCCTGGGTGAACGAGCATATCTGGGAACTGAACCGGATGCAGAAGGAACGGGAGGAAGTACAGGCGGAACCGGGAGAGCAGTGTACGCATCCGTATGAATGCTGGTATTACGCCTACTGCCACGGGCAGTCAGCACCGGGACCGGTGCAGATAACAATGGAAGACCTCTGAAGAGGATTCGCGGAACGGGATCACAGCTGGAGATCCACGGCCGCGAATTTTTTTGCGCTTTTGTCACAGGCCAGCGCTGTGCCGCCGCCATACAGGAACAATCCGCCGAGGACAAACAGCAGCTTGTCCCGCATGAAAGCGGGATCCTGCTGATCCAGCACATCCCGGAAGAACGGAACGGCATAGGTGGAAACGATCACCGCGACGATCCAGGCGAATACCGCGGCGGAGGCAAACAGGAAGGCAGGCCCCGGCTTGTTGATATTCCGGTAATAAACGGGGAAGAAGATCATATTGAAGATCGCGTAGGTGATGAGCCCGTCACCGATCAGCGCGACGCCTGCGTCCAGTCCCGCCGGGTTCGGCATGGTGCCGATGGCATATTTGACCAGGATCATAAGTCCCATGAGGACAAGCTGCGCCACTTCCAGAACGCAGCACAGGAGGATACGGGCCCGGACGGCATCCTCCCGGGAGACCGGCAGGGTCAGCGTATAGGACGCGTCATGGTTTTCCCTGGCCGTGAGGCAGATGAAGTAAATCGCCAGCCCCATGTAGAAGCAGCTGACCGTATAGGGATATCCCGGGATCAGCACGAAAGCCGACATCAGCAGCATGATATATGCCGTGGGATGCATGCAGAGAATGAATTCCTTTTTCAGCAGTTTCACAGCGCGTTTTCCTCCCTTTCCAGATGCACCATGATCTCCTCCAGGGACGCTTCCCGGGAAGCCTGCGGATCCGCGTCCGCCGCGTCCAGCAGGACGGTGTACCCGTCCCGGATCCGGCAGATCCCTTTCGCGGCCTGCTTCAGATCCGCAGGAACCTGTCCGGCGCATTCCGCGATCCGGTACGCGTTCCGGAAACCGTTCAGGTCCGCGTCCGCCTTCAGTTCACCGCTCTGGAGGAAGAGGATCCGGTCCGCGCATTTTTCAAGGTCCGAGGTGATATGGGTGGAGAAAAAGACGGTCTTTCCGTCATCCCGCAGGCGCAGGAAGACCTCGGTGAGTTCGTCCCTGCTGACGGGATCGAGACCGCTGGTGGGTTCGTCGAGGATCAGCAGTTCCGCACCGTGGCTCAGCGCCAGCGCCAGGGCGTATTTGATCTTCATGCCGTTGGAAAGCTCCGCCGGCGTCTTGTCTTCCGACAGGCCGAAGGCGGACATATACTTCCGGTATTCCGCGTCGTTCCAGTCCGGATAGAAGGACTTTGTGACGCCGGTGATGACACGCAGCTTTTTCCGGGTGTAGAAGGTCATTCCGGCGGAGACAAAGCCTGTCTTTTCGAGGATCTCCCGGGCATGCTCCTCCCGGGTCAGCCCGTTGAAATACACTTCGCCGCCGTCCGGCCGGATCAGGGCGAGCACGGCGTTGATGGTCGTAGTCTTTCCCGCACCGTTCCGGCCGATGAATCCCGTGATTTTCCCGGGTTCCAGCGAAAAGGAAACAGATTTCAGCTGAAACTCCGGATAGTTCTTGCAAAGCCCCCTGACGGACAGGGGAGCGTTCATGTTATTTTCCATTTCTGATTTCCTCCACAGCGCCGATAAACCTGCTGGCGTCGACAATTGCGATGCCCTGTCCTTCCTCGCCAAGTACCATGAGCTGGCTTCCCGGGACGATCCCGAACATCCGGCGGGCCCGGACGGGGATGACAATCTGGCCTTTGTCCCCGACGGTCACGACCCCGAACATGTGCTTTCCCTTCAGGGACTCGTTCTCAAGCTCCTCCCGCGGCGCTTCGACCAGTTCGTCGAGCGTCACATCGAGAGCCCCGGCCAGCCGGCCTGCCAACGGAAGATCCGGAGCACTTTCCCCGCTTTCCCACTTGGCGATGGTCTGGCGGGTGACACCGACGAGTTCGGCCAGGGCTTCCTGGGTCAGGCTCCTCTTTTTCCGAAGAATCTGAATGTTCTCACAAATCATTCATTTCCCACCTCTCAAACCGGATTATAGGACGAAAACAACGGCGGATCAACCAACGGAAGCTTCCATATCCGCATGGAAATGTTAAAAACCGTTTACATTGCATCAAAAAACCGGCGGAAATGATCCGCCGGTGTGTATACAGTCACCCGAGGAGGTCGCTGAGCTTTTTCCCGTGCAGGAAGTTATGCACCAGATTGTCAAATTCAGTCCACAGGGGAAGCGTCCGGCAGTTTCCCTTGCGGGGGCAGTCGTTTGTTTCCCCGGACAGGCAGGCGACCGGGCAGAGCGTCCCCTCCATGATCTCCAGGATTTCATCGAGCGTATATTCATCCGGCTTCCTGGACAGCTTATACCCGCCGCCTTTTCCGCTGGCACCGGTCACCAGCCCGCCGGCGACCATATCCTTCATGATGATCTCCAGGTATTTCTTGGAGATTTCCTGGCGCGCTGCGATATCCTTCAGCGGAATGAAGTGCCCCTGGTCGTTCTGCGCCAGATCGATCATAACGCGGATCGCGTACCGTCCCCTGGTTGAAATCATACAGGTCCCTCCCGGAATGAATATAACCTATTATACCGCAGGGCAAATAGGCAAATCAAGAACAAAGCGTCCAAAAACAGGAAAACCCGGTCCGCCATCATCACGCTGCCAGGTTTTCCTTTTGCGGGAATAGATTTTTTTGCTTTCCACGGCCTTCGTCACCGGGCTGAAATCCCAGGTAACACGGCGCTGACGGTCCAGCTCCTTCCGGGCTTTTTTGCCCAGCTTTTCCCTGGATACAAACTTCCGCATCTCCATCCGCTCCTTTCTGATGCCGGATCATCGCCATCATAACACAAACGGCGTCAGAGCAGAACAGATTCCCGCAATTTTTCCCGGACGGCCTTTGCGAGCCGCTCATGGCCTTCCGCGTTCATGTGTTCTTCATCCACAATGCTGGCGGAAGCGTGATCGGAAGCGGCCAGGAAACAATTTCCCCTTTCCGCCGCAATGGAACGGTAAACCTCCCGAAGCGCCCTGCACGTCAGGACGGACTGCCTGTCAAAGGCAGGATCCTTGTCCGGACGCCAGACATCCTCTCCCAGCAGCAGCGGGGAAATCACCAGGATCCTGTCCGCAGGAACCAGTTCTTCAAATGCGTCGATACACTGAACCAGCCCCCGGCCGATCTTCTCCGGGGAGGCATGGAAGACCTTTTTGCAGTCATTGGTGCCGAGCATCAGGATCACGGCATCCAGGTCCTTCCGGCCCGAATAGCGGAGGATGGAATCGATGCCCCGGAGTCCCTGCCGTACAGGATCCCGGAAAACAGTGGTCCTTCCGCATACGCCGTCCTCCAGGATCCGGACGCCCAGAGGGCTGAGCGCTTTCTGCAGCAATCCGGTCCAGCGGATATGCACCGGGTATCTGCCTGTGGTTCCCGGGATCAGTCCCCAGGTGTTGGAATCACCGAAGGCGAGTATCTGCATCATGGAGTCCCGTCCTTTACATAAATGCGGTCCCGCCGTCTGTTCTGACAGCGGGACCGGACGCTTTCTTCCGTTTGCTTACAGCTTCCTGACGGCTTCGAAACCTGCTTCGAGGTCCGCCAGGATATCGTCAATGTGTTCGGTACCGATGGACAGGCGGATGGTGCTGGGCCGGATTCCCTGGTCCTCCAGTTCCCCCGCGGAAAGCTGGGAGTGGGTGGTGGATGCCGGATGGATCACCAGGCTCTTGACGTCCGCCACATTGGCCAGGAGGGAGAAAATCTTCAGATGATCGATGAAGGCCCAGGCTTCCTCCTGGCCGCCTTTGATCTCAAAGGTGAAGATGGATCCGCCGCCCTGAGGGAAGAAACGTTTGTAGACTTCGTGATCCGGATGATCCGGGAGGGACGGATGATTGACTTTCTGCACCAGCGGATGATTCTTCAGGTATTCCACTACCTTCAGGGTGTTTTCCACATGACGCTCCAGCCGCAGGCTCAGGGTTTCCACACCCTGCAGGAGCAGGAACGCGTTGAAGGGGGAGATGGTCGCGCCGGTATCGCGCAGGAGGATCGCCCGGATATAGGTGACAAAGGCGGCGGGGCCGACGGCATCATAGAAGGAAACGCCATGGTAGCTCGGATTCGGCGCAGCGATATTCGGGTACTTTCCGGAAGCCTTCCAGTCGAACTTTCCGCTTTCAACGATAATGCCGCCGAGGGTGGTTCCGTGTCCGCCGATGAACTTGGTCGCGGAATGAACAACGATGTCCGCGCCATGTTCGATGGGCCGGATCAGGTAGGGCGTTCCGAACGTATTGTCGATTACCAGGGGCAGTCCGTGGCTGTGGGCGATTTTTGCCACCGCGTCGATATCCGGGATATCGCTGTTGGGATTGCCCAGGGTTTCCAGGTAGACGGCACGGGTGTTGTCCTGAATGGCCGCTTCCACTTCCGCCAGGTTGTGCGCGTCCACAAAGGTGGTCTCGATGCCATATTGGGGCAGAGTATGGGCCAGGAGATTATAGCTTCCGCCGTAGATCGTTTTCTGGGCTACGATATGGCCGCCGTTCGCGGCAAGCGCTTCAATGGTGTAGGTGATCGCGGCGGCACCGGAAGCCAGCGCCAGCGCGGCGCTTCCGCCTTCCAGGGCGGCCAGGCGCTTTTCGAGCACATCCTGGGTGGAGTTTGTCAGCCGGCCGTAAATGTTCCCCGCATCCGCAAGGCCGAACCGGTCGGCAGCATGTTTGCTGTTCCGGAAGACATAGGAAGTGGTCTGGTAAATCGGTACGGCCCGGGCATCGGTAGCCGGATCCGGCTGTTCCTGTCCGACGTGGAGCTGCAGTGTTTCGAATTTGTAATTGCTCATTTTAATATCCTTCTTTCTTTTTTTTCATATTTTTCCGCTGCATTTTGTTTTCGGATCAGCCGGGATATAAAAAACCCGGCAGCTTTTCAAGCTCCCGGGCAAAATGGCTTCCGCAGGGGTTATTCCAGCGGTGTACACAGGCGCAGGCATTCGCATGCAGACGCTCCGGCCATTTTTCCTGCCCGGGAGATCAGCATTCGACACATCGTACCCGGATTCCGGGTCTTTTTCGCAGTGAACATGCCAGCGCCTCCTTTCTTTTTCCAGTGCTTCCGTTGAAGCTCAGGGCGATCTTAACACCAATAACCTACTATGTCAATAGGTTATATTGTATTACCGCTGTTTTTTGGGGATTTATTCAGCGGAATCCTTGCTTTCCTGCCGCCTGCGGTAGTCCTCCAGGGCAGACTGGATCGCTTCTTCCGCCAGGACGGAACAGTGGAGCTTATGGGCGGGGAGACCGTCCAGGGCTTCTGTTACCGCCTTGTTGGTCAGCTGCATCGCTTCGGAGAGCGGCCTGCCCTTGATCATTTCCGTTGCCATGGAGCTGGACGCAATCGCGCTGCCGCAGCCGAAGGTCTCGAATTTGACGTCCTGAATGACATCGTCCTCGATTTTCAGGTACATCTTCATGATATCGCCGCATTTTGCGTTACCGACTTCACCGACCGCGTTGGCATCTTCAATCACACCGACGTTCCGGGGATGAAGGAAATGATCCATAACTTTTTCACTGTACAGTGCCATCTTTCTTTTCCTCCTGTCAAAGGATATGGGGAGTTTTTCCGCTCTGCAGGTCCCGCCAGACCGGCGAGAAGCTTCGCAGGTAGGCAACAACGTCTTTTACGGCGGAGATAATGTATTCCACATCTTCCGGTGTATTTTCACGGCCCAGCGTCAGGCGGAGGGAACCGTGCGCCACGTCATGCACCCGGCCGATGGCCAGGAGCACATGGCTGGGATCCAGGGAACCGGAGGTGCATGCGCTTCCGGAGGACGCGCTGATCCCTTTCTCGTCCAGCAGGAGCAAAAGGGATTCACCTTCGATGCCTTCAAAGCAGAAACTGACATTGCCCGGAAGGCGCTTTTCCGCATCCCCGTTCAGGGCAGAATGCGGGATCTCCCCGAGGCCGGCAATCAGACGATCCCGGAGCGCTGTCAGCCGGGCGGCCTCCATATCACGCTCCGCAACAGTTTCCTTCAGGGCGGCGGCCATGCCGACGATCCCGGGCAGGTTTTCCGTTCCGGCGCGCTTTCCTTTTTCCTGCGCACCGCCGTTAATGAGCGGGAGGAGCGGAACGCCCCTGCGGGCATACAGGAAACCGGTTCCCTTCGGTCCGTGGAATTTATGGGCGGAAGCGGAAAGGTAGTCGATGTTTTCCGCCTGCACATCGATGGCCAGCGGACCGGCCGCCTGGACCGCGTCCGTATGGAAAAGCACCTGATGCGCCCGGCAGACTGCTCCGATCTCCCGGATCGGCTGAATTGTTCCGATCTCATTATTGGCATACATGACCGTGACCAGGCAGGTATCGGGACGGATCGCGGCTTCCACTTCCTCCGGCAGGACAACACCGTTTTCGTGTACATCCAGCAGGGTGACTTCAAATCCTTCGGTTTTCAGCTGCTCCAGCGTGTGCAGTACCGCATGGTGCTCGAAGGCGGTGGAAATGATATGGTTTTTTCCTTTTTTCTTTCCCGCGAGGGCGGCGGAACGGATCGCCTGGTTGTCCGCCTCGCTGCCTCCGGAAGTGAAGAAGATTTCCCGGGCCTGCGCACCGATCACGGCGGCGATCTCCTCCCGGGCTTTTTCCAGAGTTTCCTTTGCGCGCTGGCCGATCCGGTAAAGGCTGGAAGGATTGCCGTATTCTTCCCGCATACACCGGGTCACGGCCTCAATTGCCACTTCGCTCATGGCGGTGGTTGCGGCATGGTCCGCATAAATGCTCATTGGGCTGCTCCTTTATTCACAATTGCCTTGCGGCAGGGAAATTATATTTCCTTTTACCTACTGTGTCAATAGGTAAAAGCTGACGGGCAGATCCTGAATCTTTCCCGCCCGTGTCGGCCGTGGTATAATACAAGCCATAAAAGGAGGCGGGAAAAAATGGCAGAGCGGCTGATTTTTCACTGTGACTGCAACAATTTTTTTGCCTCCTGTGAATGCCTGGACCGGCCGGAACTGAAGACGGTTCCGATTGCAGTGGCCGGAGATCCGGAAAACCGGGTCGGGATCGTGGTCGCAAAAAACGACATCGCGAAGAAATACGGTGTAAAGACCACAGATACAGTATGGCAGGCAAAAAAGAAATGTCCCGGGATCGTGTTCGTTCCGCCGAGGCACCGTTTTTACAAGGCTGTCTCCGACCGGGTGAACGCGATTTACCGGGATTACACCGATTTTGTCGAACCTGCTTCCATCGACGAATCGTATCTCGACCTGACCGGCACGCTGGATTATTACCGGATGACACCGGGAGAACTGGCGGACAGCATCCGCAACCGGGTGCGGGAGGAGATCGGGATTACGATTTCCGTCGGCGTAGCATCCAACAAGATCTTTGCCAAGATGGGTTCAGATTACAAAAAACCGGACGCGACGACGGTGATCCTGGGAGACGCCTACCGGACCATTCTCTGGCCGCTGCCCGTATCCGACCTGATGTTTGCCGGAAAAGCGTCCGTGCAGCTGCTGAACCAGAAAGGGATCCAAACTGTCGGCGACCTTGCAGGGCAGCCCAGAGCGTATATTTCCTCTCTTCTGGGCAAAGGCGGCGAAACACTCTGGATGTATGCCAACGGACTGGATACGGATCCTGTCCGGAAATGGGGCGACGTGCCGGAGGTCAAATCCGTGTCCCACGGTATGACCTTCCGGCGGGACCTGGTCACGCCGGAAGAGATTGCGACCGGGGTCGCGGCGCAGGCGGAGCGGATCGCCATGGACCTGCGCCGGCAGAACCTGAAAGGATCGGTGATCAGCGTGCAGATCAAAACGCCGCAGCTGGTCACCGTTTCCCGCCAGACCTCTCTCCTTCATTATACCTGGCTGGAGCATGAGATCCGGGAGGTCGCGATCCGGCTGATTAAAGAAAACTGGCCTGCCGGCGATCCGATCCGCTCAATCACCGTCGGGGTGAGTAAGCTGGTGCCCGGCAATGAAGCAGCGGAACAGCTGGATCTGTTTGACCTGATGGGCACCGCGGCGCAGGGGGGGAGCCGGAGCCGGGAACGGCAGGATAAAATGGAGGCCGCAGTGGACGCACTGCGGCAGAAAATGGGCAATACAGCCGTGACGCTCGGCGTTCACCGGAACGAGGAAATCGGCGTCAGGCGGGAATGGAAGAAGAAAAAATGATCAGCGGGCCTGCCAGAGCTCAAGTCCTTTCCGGAGCCGGGTCAGGCCGTCCTCCAGGAGACTGCGGGGACAGGCGGTGTTCAGCCGCAGGAAGCGGTTCCCGCTCCCGCCGTAGATGGTTCCGGGGGTTACATACAGGCCGGTCTTTTCCCGGATAAACCGCTGGAGTTCCGCTGAGTCTTCCGAATAACGGCTGATATCCAGCCACATCAGGTATGTAGCGTTCTGGGGAACCGCGTACAATCCGGGAAGTTCTTTTTCAATAAAGGCATATACGGTCTTTTTGTTTTCCTCAATATATGCACGGAGGGAAACCAGCCACTCCCATCCCTCATCCGAAAAGGCGGCAGTTGCCGCATCCACGGAAAAAGCATTCGGTTCAGCCACTTCTACCGTGCGCAGTTCACGGTCCATGCGCTGCCGGTATTCTTCGTCCGGTGCGAAGACCGCGGCGGTATGGAGGCCGGCAATGTTAAAGGCTTTGGTCGGCGCAAGGGCAGTGACGCTGTTCATCCGGCAGTTCTCATCAACAGACGCAAAGGGAATATAGGCGGCGTCCGGCGCAGTCAGGTCACAGTGGATTTCATCGGAGAAGACCAGCACATGATGCTTCCGGCAGAGGCTGCCGAGCCGGGCAAGATCCTCCCGGCACCAGGTGCAACCCGCCGGGTTCTGCGGGTTGCAGAGGATCAGCAGGGAGGCAAGGGGATCGGACAGCTTCTCTTCCAGATCCTCAAAGTCCATCGCAAACCGGCCGTCCCGGTATGCCAGCGGGTTCTCCAGCACGGTACGTCCGTTGCCCTCGACGCAGTTGAAGAAATGGTTGTATACCGGCGTCTGGATGATCACTTTTTCCCCGGGGGCGGTGAATACACGGACGGCCGCGGAGACGGCAGGGATCACGCCTGTCACAAAAAGCAGTTCTTCCCGGCGAATCTCAAGGCCATGATGCGTCCCCCACCAGTTCCGGTAGGCATCGTACCATGTTTCCGGAAGGGAACTGTATCCGAATATACCGTGAACGGCCCTTTTTTCAACGGCGCGCCGGACACAGGGGGCCGTGGGAAAATCCATATCCGCCACCCACATGGGCAGTTCGCTGTCGAGTACGTTCCATTTTTCCGAACCGGTCCGGCGCCGGTCCGTGACGGCGTTGAAATTATATGTCATGTTTTCAGAACCTCACTCATTGCAGGAATTCAGGCAGAACCATCCTCCAGATGGTAGCATGAGCGGACCCGGATGTCAAAGAAACCGAAATGGCCGGGACTGTTTTTTCCGGGCAGGCCTTGACAGCTAATCCAAATTAGCCTATGATAGAGCTAATTCGGATTAGCCGGATGACGGAGGAGATTTTATGGACACAAAAAGCAGGATCCTGGATGAGGCCCTGACCCTGTTTTCCGGGAAGGGTTACGCAAATGTGTATGTAGGGGAGATCGCGGAGCGGGTCGGCATCAAAGCTCCTTCCCTGTACAAGCATTTCAGGAGCAAGCAGGCGATCTTTGACGCAATCATCGAAGAAATGAAGCACCGGTTCCTGGAGGAAGCAAAGGCGCTCCGGATCCGGGGAAACGACGCGGCGGCAGACGCCGGGATCTACCGGAGCCTGTCAGAGGAGCAGATGATCCGGCTCGGGATCGATCTGTTTCAGTACCAGCTCCATGATGATTACGTAAAACGGTTCCGGAAAATGCTTACGATCGAACAGTTTCATGATCCGGCGCTGGGGGCGGTATACACGAAGCAGTATATCGATGATCCGCTGTCCTATGAAGGAATGCTGCTTGGCATCATGGCGGAACAGGGAGTGCTGCAGGCAGAAAACGCGGAGATCATGACACTGCATTTCTACGCACCGTTTTATATGCTGCTGACGCTCTGTGACCGGGAGCCGGACCGGGAAACGGATGCGGTCCGGATCCTGAAGGACCATATGGTGCAGTTCAATAAACTCTACAGGAGGCAGGCAGGATGAACATGAACAGGATTATCGCGAAAACAGGCGCGGCGATCGTCACGGTGACCGTATTCCTTTTTGCAGTCTGCATCATCACCGGATTTCTGTTCGGTTCCTACCTGGTGTGTATGTTCCTGCCGGTCGGCTTTATCATGATGACTGCCGGTTTCCAGCATGAGAGCGGAGAGAACGCGCGGGTAAGCGCGAACATCGGGATGGCGTTCGCAGCGGTCTATACCGTGCTGATTCTCCTGGTCTATTATGCCCAGACAACCACCGTGCGGCTGGAGGAACTGAACGGGCAGGCCTCGAATATCCTGGATTACCGGCGGGGCGGACTGCTTTTCAACTACGACCTGCTCGGATACGGAATGATGGCGCTCTCCACGTTCTTCACCGGCCTGTCCATCCGGGCGGAAAACAGTACGAAGCGGTGGCTGAAACGGCTGATGATCATTCACGGCGTCTTTTTCATCAGCTGCTTTGTCATGCCGATGACGGGGATGTTCACCGGCATGGCGGAAAGCAAAGGCAACGGCGGAAGTCTCGCACTGCTGTTCTGGTGCGCGTATTTTTTCCCGATCGGAGTACTGGCCTGGAAACATTTCAATTCAGAAAAGATTTGAAAACAATCCATACATGAGATAACATGGCAGCGGGAACTGCCTGATACCGCGGAGAAGACCGCAGAAGAAAAAAGGAGTTTAGCAACAGACCGTATGGGAATCCTGATATGCGGACTGAACGGCAGCGGAAAGAGCACCCTGGGGAAGCTGCTTGCCGATCGCCTGGGATACGAGTTTATCGATAATGAGGACCTGTATTTTCCGAAGACAGACGAAAACTATGCTTTTTCCGCGCCAAGAAGCACGGAAGAAGCCATCCGGATCCTGGAGACGCGGATCGACGGGAACAGCCGGTTTGTTTTTGCAGCGGTAAAGGGCGATTACGGGGACAGGCTGATCGCGTCCCTGGACCGGATTGTACTGGTGGAAGTTCCGAAAGAGATCCGGAGCCGGCGGGTCCGGGAGCGCTCCTTCCGCAAATTCGGGGAAAGGATCCTGCCCGGCGGCGATCTGCACGACCGGGAGGAAGCGTGGTTTGCCCTGACCGACGGCAGGCCGGAGGATTATACGGAGAAGTGGCTGGAGACGGTCCGGTGTCCGGTCATCCGGATTGACGGAACGAGGCCGGTTGAAGAGAATATCCGGTATCTGTACGATGAAATAAAGCGATGAATCATACGGGGAGAAACTGAAAGATGGATCAGCAGACCGTGAAATTCCTGATCAGGGCCAAACAGGCCACCTATGCGGGAAAGGGAGCGGAGACTTCCCCTTCCCGGGAAAAGTCCCATGACCTGGTTTACAGGGACGGGGAATACATGTACTACGACACCTACCTGGGCGGGGAAGAATTCGCCGGCGAGGAAGCCCTCTGGATCTCGGGGGTTCCGCACTGGAGCATGAACTATATCGGCCGGGTCACCGGCGAAAACTTCAGCGGGGATTTCCTGAAGGAAGCGCTGCTCCGCGTTCCGGAAGAGAATCCCTACCGGGGACCGCGGGAGTATACAAACGGGGATTATACCTACCGCTGCGATCCGGAAGGAAGCTTCGACTGGTTCCAGGGGACTGAAACGATTGAATACCGGGGAAAGCAGATCTATGAATGCCGTTTCCACGGCGGAAGGATCCGGTAAAACCCTGAAAAAAGACATAAAGGAGAGCACTGGTATATGGATTACAAAAAACTGTTTGACAGCCTGAATCCCGGTTTCTTCGAAAAAGCGTGGATCAAAAGCATGCCGGATGACAACGTGTTTTCTGAACTGGTAATGGACCTGCGGGAGGAGACGCCGAAGGAGCTGCCTTTTCAGAGCCCGGACCGGATCACATTCGGGGAGTACCGGGGAGACATCGGCACGCTGCGGGAGGCTGTCGCCAAAGTGGAGGAAGACTGGGTCCAGTACTTCGGGGAAAAGAGCAGGGTGTACTGCGCATTTGACGGAGAGGCGATCGCTTCTTTCTGCATCATGGATGACTGGGGCATGCACGACGGCCTTCATATCAGCGGACCGGGATGCGTCGGGACCGTTCCTGCGTACCGGAAAAAGGGAATCGGCCTGGAAATGGTCCGGAGGGCGACCATAATGCTGAAGGAAGAAGGCTTTGACCTCTCCTGGATCCACTATACACACATCGGTCCCTGGTATGAAAAACTCGGATACCGGACGGTGCTCCGGTGGAACGGCAAGGGGTTTATCACGGCATGAAAAACAACATCATTGTCGCGGGCGTTCCGAGAGCCGGGAAAAGCACGGTTTCGCACCTGCTCGCAACGAAGCACGGATACCAGCATGTCAGCATGGATTCCATCATTGCCGGGTTTGAAAAGTGCTTTCCGGAGACCGGCGTCAGCACATACTGCGGATTGTCCTCCATGGATACGCTGCGCATGATCAGCGGGAAAATGGCGCCGTTTGTCCGCGCAATGCTGGAAAGCGGGGAGTATGACGAGCATGAACCGGGGATGGTACTGGATATGTACCAGCTGCTGCCGGAGGATTATGACAAATACATCCGGGGAGCGAACTGCGATATCGTTTATTTCATCACGTCGGACGTGACGCCGGAAGAACGCTTTCAGATCCAGAAGAAGTATGATACAGAAAAGGACTACACCTTCTACAAACCGGACGAGGAACTCCGGGAAGGCGCTGAATATATCGTGGAGCAGAGTATCCTGATGAAAGCCCAGTGTGAAAAACTCGGCCTGCCGTATTATGAGACCGCCAGGGACCGGGAACAGGTATTCATGCAGTTCCTCCGGGATTTCGGCTTTATCTGACAGACGGGAAAAACGGAATGAAGTGTCAGGAGGACTGTGTATGAAATATCCCTGGATTGATGAATACCTGATGGCCAAGCGCGGCGTGACCAAAGACCTGCAGCCGGAGTGGAACTGGATCCGGTACCACATCGGAGGGAAAATGTTTGCCGCCATTCTGCTGGATGACGACAACAAACCTTACTATATCAATCTGAAGCTGGAGCCGATGGAAGGCGAGCTGATGCGGAAGCAGTACCCGGACCTGATCCCGGGATACTACAGCAACAAGCAGCACTGGAATTCCGTCAAAGCCGACGGGGAGATCCCGGACGATCTGGTGAAAACGTGGCTGGACCGTTCCCGGCAGCTGGTACTGAAAGATTTCAGCAAAGCGAAACAACGGGAGATCCTGGGCCTTTCCGTCTGCGGAACGGACTGCTCCGCCTGTCCGCTGCACGGAAACCTGTGCGCCGGCTGCAACGAGGTGTGCGGCAAAGTATTCCATGCCCCGGAAGGAAAGCCGTGTCCGATTTACGGATGCTGCGCCAATAAACACCGCTTTGCCACCTGTGCGTCCTGCGATCAGATGCCCTGCAATATCTGGCAGGCAGTCCGGGATCCGTCCTATACGGACGAGCAGTTCCGGAAAAGCGTTGAGGACCGGGCTGCGGCGCTCCGGAGCACGGGAACGGCCTGAAACCGAATCCGGAAAAGACGGCAGGAGATTCCTGCCATTTTTTTTCTGAAAACGCTTGACTCTGACGTAACGTCATACTTTATGATGGGATTACCACGAAGGAGAGGAGCAGGCGCCATGAGGACGGTTCATGAGGTAAGCGAACTGACAGGCGTGAGTATACGCACCCTGCAGTATTATGACAGGATCGGTCTGCTGCATCCGGCGGAATATACGGAAGCCGGCTACAGGCTGTATGACGATGCGGCCCTGGAGACGCTACAGCAGATCCTCCTGTTCCGGGAACTGGAATTTCCGCTGAAAGACATCCGGCGGATTCTTCAGAGTCCCTCCTTTGACCGGCAGAAAGCGCTGGATCAGCAGATCGGGCTGCTGGAGCTGAAAAAGGAGCACCTGGACAACCTGATCGCCCTCGCACGCGGAATCAGAACGACAGGAGAGAAGACAAAGATGGATTTTTCCGCATTTGACACAAAAAAGATGGATGAATATGCCGCAAAGGCAAAAGAGGCATGGGGAGAAACACCGGCCTGGCAGGAGTATGAGCGGAAATCGCAGGGCAGATCCGGAAAGGAGCAGATGGAACTGAACCAGCAGATGATGGAAATCTTCGGGGAGTTCGGCGCAATACGGAATACGGACCCGGCATCCGGGGAAGCGCAGGCCCTGGTCCGGAAACTGCAGGATTTCATCTCCGATCACTACTATACCTGCACAAAGCAGATCCTGTCCGGGCTCGGACAGATGTACGCGGCCGGAGGGGAAATGACCGCGAATATCGACCGCGCCGGCGGGGAAGGAACCGCATCCTTTGCCAGCCGGTCTATCCGGGTATTCTGCGCAGAATAAGGCTGCCGGAAAAAAACGCTGCCATTACGGCAGCGTTTTTCAGTGCGGATCCACAGGAATCAGGAGAGGTTTACAATCACCTGGGTCTTACCGCACTTATCCAGACAAACCTGTGGGTTGCCAGCGTCCAGGCACTGAATCCGAGAAGGACAAGGACCGCGAGGATAATCACAGTGTTCCTGACTTTCCGGGTATCAAGCCCTGCAGCGGTAAATGTATTGTGGCCGCAGACAGAACAGTGCATGGTGAAATGCCTGAAAGTCAGCGTGTCAAAGTTCTCATTCCCGCAATTTGCGCAGCGCATTTTTCTCCTCTTTCTGCCCGAAGGGGTCCTTTGTTTATTCAAGCCATAGACGCCAGGAGCGCACAAAGGGCTGGGTAGCCAGCGTCCAGATACTGATTATTAAAGAAGCAACGAACAGCAGGACGAATACCGTGTTGCGGATCTTCCGGGTATCAAGCCCTGTGGCGGTATGGGTCTTATGACCGCATATCGCGCAGTGCGCGGTAAAACGTCCGAAGCTCAGCGTTTCAAAGTTCTCGTTTCCGCAGTTTGCGCAGCGCATTATTCTCCTCCTTTTGCCTGAAGGGGTTCTGTCCTGCTGACAATCTGATTATAGGATGATTGCGCGGAACAATACAGGACCGGGAAAGCAAAATACAGCCGGGTATTTTGCTTTCCCGGCTGCATAACGGCTTCAGACGGCAGGCGGGGACAAGAGGAAATCCATGATCTTTGCCGCGGATGACGCTGCATCCGTCGTTCCGCTGTCGATACGCAGGTCATATCCTTCCTTCGGATACAGGTACTTCAGGGACGCTTCCGCGCTGCCGGCAAACCGGTTTCCGCGCTCCCGCTCCCGTTTCAGCAGGGTTTCGAGGCTGCAGGAAACCAGGACCTTCACCATGCCGAAACCGGCGGTGGCATCCAGGAGCGCGTCATAAATCCGTTCGCTGGTGATCACATGGTCAACGATCACCCATTTTCCCTGCTGCAGGGCAGGGGTGATATCCCGGCACATATCCGGCATGACCTCGAATACATCGTCTTCCCAGATTTCTTCGTCCGTCCCGATCTTCATATAGTCGTCGATGGAGATAATGACCGGATCAGCATTATACAGGCGCAGTTTTTTCTGCAGTTCACCCGCGATCGTCGATTTTCCCGCTGAAGACGGGCCGTTCAGCAGAAGCAGTCTGTTTTCAGATCCATTGAATCCCATTGTCTGGTTCCTTCCCGGGGACCGGTTCCGGATTCCCCGTCAAAAGTAAAACACATCTTCGAATCGTTTGTCCAGTGCGATGCAGAGGATCAGCGCCAGTTTCGCGGTCGGGCTGAACTGACCGGTTTCAATCGAACTGATGGTATTGCGGGACACACCGACCATCTCCGCCAGTTCCGCCTGGGACAACCCTTTTTCCGCCCGGATTTCCCGGAGCCTGTTTTTCAGGATTAACTGATCGTTCATGCTGCACCCCTCACTTCACCAGCTGCAGGATCCAGAGAACCAGGAACACAACAGCGAGAATCACATAAACGGCCGAGATGACCAGTTCGTGTTTCCGGCGGAGTTTCAGGTACTTGGAGATGAAGACAGCAGCGCTTCCGGCCATGACGACGAAGAAAACTTCGTTGTTCATCCGCTCAAAGACTATCGCGTCCACAACGGTCACAGCAGCAAGCAGGCAGATCATGACCACCCATCCGAGCTGCATACTGTCTCTTGCCGCCGCAAGGCCCACAATGTCCTGTCCACGGTTTTCCTGTTTGCTTTTCGCAAGGATTTCTTCCCTGTTCATTTTCATACCTCCTATGGATGATACCATATTGACAAGTATACTTGGCACGTGCATATCCTATCATTGCCAAGTATACTTGTCAACACTTTTTGCAAAGTTTTCTTTGCAAAGCGTTCGGGGAGCCTGCTGTCCTGCCGGAAAACAGGCTGATTTTGCGGCCGGCGGTTGACTTAGAGTCAACTCTATACAGTATAATGTCAACAGAAAGAACTGAATACAAGGAGGAAGCAAATGAGATACGTCTGTACTGTCTGCGGCTATGTGTACGATGAAGCAGACAACACGCCTTTTGCGGATCTTCCGGAGGACTGGAAATGCCCGCTGTGCGGAGCCTCCAAGGGAGAATTTGTTCCGGAAGGAACGGCATCAGCCGCGGCTGAACCTGAACCGTCATCCCCTGCTGAAACAGAGATCCGACTGCTGACGGCTGCTGAAACAAGCGCGCTCTGCTCCAATCTGGCCAAAGGATGTGAAAAGCAGTACCTGGCGGAACAGGCAGACGCTTTCCGCAGGCTCGCGGCCTGGTTTGCGGCGCAAAGTGAAGCTGAGCCGGATCCGTCTTTCGGACAGCTGCTGGAGAAGATCAATGCCGACCTGGATGAAGGCTATCCTGCGGCCGGACGGGTGTCACGGGAGGAGGGCGACCGCGGGGCACAGCGGAGCCTGGTCTGGAGCGAAAAGGTGACGCGCATGCTCCGGTCGATCCTGGACAGGTACGCGCAGGAAGGGGACGTCATGCTGGAAAACACGGGTATCTATGTCTGTACGATCTGCGGCTTTGTGTATATCGGAGACGACCTGCCGGAGGTCTGTCCGGTATGCAAGGTGCCCAACCGGAAATTCGAACGGATCGGAGGATGAGCATATGAGTGAAAAAGTGGCGGTCCGGAATGTCCGGATGTGTGAAAAGGATTGTCTGTGCCTCTATGTCTGTCCCACCGGCGCGTCGGATACGGAGAACAGCGTAATTGACGCGGAGAAATGCATCGGATGCGGCGCGTGCGCGGAGGCATGCCCTGCCGGCGCAATCAGCCTTGTGCCCAAAGAGTATCCTCCGCAGCAGGTCAAGACAGAAGCGGTTATCGCGGTACTGCGGCAGCTGGTCAGCAGCAAGGCGGAGCAGGAAAGAATGGCTGCGGCGCTGCCTGGCCCGCTGGCAAAAGCCCTGGAGAAATCCAACCGGATCATGGCGGAGGACCTTCTGCGTGAATCCGGGTTTATGCTGCCCCAGAGCGGCGAAGTATTCCAGGTGCTGGTAGATATGGCCGACCGTGTGCAGGAACCGGGATTCCCTGTAAAAGACCTGGAGCTGCTGCTCCGGACGATTTCATTCCATGATCCGGCAGAATAAAACGCGGACTGATTTATCCCAGTCCGTGCTTTAACCCGGCTTTATCTGTAATATTTTTCTATACCGCCATATCCGATGATGATCTTGTTTTCCCTTGTCTTCCGGATGAAATTCGCGAGGCGTTTTTCGAATTCTTCCGGACGGTTCCGCGCAGCATCAATATAGGCAATCCGGATCCGTTTGTACGGTTCGGAGAATGAAACAAAATGATTCCATACGGCAGGATCCCTGCGGAGTTCAGCGAGGATATCTTCCGGGAATAAATAATCGGTTCGGATTATACCCTCCAGGGACGGCCGGACCTTCGGATGGATCAGTCCCTGCGCATCCAGCCAGATCAGCCGTTCAATATTCGGCCGTGAATACGTACTCTTCGGATTGCGGGGCGTGAAATGCTGCGCCCGGTGCAGGGGATCGATATGACGGATCGTGCTGTCGATCCAGCCGAAGCAGAGAGCTTCCTCCACTGCGTCATTATAGGACAGGCCGGCTTCCCCCGATCCTTTCATCGGGAAGACAAACCACACATCATTTTCGGTTTCGAAATGATGCGAAAGCCAATCCCGCCATTCCTGCCGGTCCGCGGTATAAAACAGGTTCATTTTATTCATGGTGTACTTGCATGCCTTTCTGTCAAAAGCATTTTGCCCGGCATGATTGACCATCCCTTCAAAATTAAATTGCATCCGATGATCCGGCATTCTGTATACCCATTACTGCGGCAGAAGCTTAAAAACACTTTTCCTTCCGCTCTTTTTTGCACTGCTCGATGTTTCCGCAGCGGTAGCACAGCTCGTTGTCGCACATGCCGTCCTTCTCAAAGCAGGACAGGATGTTGCTGACGGTGGTTTCGGCGATATTGTTCAGCGCTTCCTCCGTCAGGAAGGCCTGGTGGGAAGTGACGATGACGTTCGGCATGGAGATCAGCCGGGACAGCAGGTCGTCATTCAGAATGTGGCCGGACCGGTCCTCGAAGAAGACGTCCGCTTCCTCTTCGTATACATCCAGGCAGGCGGCGCCGATTTTCCGGGCTTTGATTCCCTCCAGGAGCGCTTCCGCGTCGATCAGGGCTCCGCGGGAGGTGTTGACGATGACGACGCCTTTCTTCATTTTCCCGATCGCTTCGGCATTGATCATATGGCGTGTCCCGTCGGTCAGCGGGCAGTGGAGGGAGATGATATCGCTTTGCTCCAGCAGTTCTTCCAGGGAAACGTAATCGATCCCGCTGTCCTTCGCCGGGAACAGGTCATAGGCGATCACGTTCATGCCGAAGCCGCGGCAGATATCGATGAAGATCCGGCCGATCTTGCCGGTGCCCACCACGCCGACGGTTTTTCCGTGGAAATCAAATCCTGTCAGCCCGTTCAGGGAGAAATTGAATTCCCGGGTGCGGTTATAGGCCTTATGGATCCGCCGGACGGAAGTGAGCAGCAGCGCGATGGCATGCTCAGCCACCGCATACGGGGAATAGGCCGGAACATGCACGACATGGATCTTCCCGAAGGCAGCCCGGAGATCCACGTTGTTGTAGCCGGCAGAGCGCAGCGCGATCAGACGGACACCGTATTCATAAAGCCGGTCGATCACAGCCGCGTTTACGGTGTCATTCACGAAGACACAGACGGCATCGCAGCCCCTGGCCAGATCCACGGTATCCTCATTCAGTTTGGTCTCCAGGTACTTGAAACGGACATCCTGCAGGCTACCGTAACGGTCAAAAGAGGGTTTGTCATAAGCCTTTGCGTCGAAAAAAGCTACTTTGATCATGCTGCATCCTCCTTAAATACATATAGACCACAGGAACAGCCAGCGGTCAGGATCCCTGACCGGATTATACCAGAATCCGGGGGACAAAAAAAGACAGGCTTACAGCAGGAGGACTGTTCCGGAATTGCCGAATTCATGTTATCATGGGAAACAGCATTGCAGGACCGGCCGTTGTTTCGGAGGAAAGACCCATGGAATACAGAATCGCATCGGAAAAAGATATCGAGCAGCTGATCCAAAGCCGGATGGATACGCTCCGGGATGTCAACCACCTGGGTACCGGCTATGAGTTCAGCGACGAATTCCGGAACGCAAGCCGGGCATATTTCCTGAAAGGGGACCAGACAACCGTCCTGGCGACGGACGGTGACATGACTGCAGGCTGTGCCACAATGTGCTATCTGCAGCTGATGCCGACATATTCCCACCCCTCGGGAAAACGGGCGCACCTGATGAATGTGCATACGGTTCCGGCCCTGCGGAGGAAAGGAATTGCCGCACGGATGGTCTCCATACTGATTGAAGAAGCCTGGAGCCGGGGCGTGACAGAGATCAGCCTGGACGCAACCGAGGCCGGACGGCCGCTGTACCGGAAACTCGGTTTTCATGATTCCGGCGAATATATGGTCCTGGAAAAGGAAAACACCTGATCCGGGCCGGGATTTACGGGGGAATATCCATGAACATCACGATCAAACGGATCGAAACAGAAGACGAAATCCGGGGAAAGGCCTTTGTTCACTGGAAAGCATGGCATGAGGCGTATACCGGCCTGATCAGCCAGGAATACCTGGACAGGCTTACCCTGGAAGTATGCGAAAAAATGGCTTTCGGGCGGACAGACAATATCTTTGTCGCGAAGGACGGGGACCGCGTCGTCGGCTTTGCAGTCTACGGAGACCGGGGAGAGGAAAACCCGGAAACCGGGGAGATCATCGCCATCTATGTGCTGGCGGAGTATTACGGAAAAGGCGTGGGCCGGCAGCTGATGGAAGCCGGCATGGAACAGCTGAAAGCATATCCGAAGATCTGCCTTTGGGTGCTGAAAGACAACGGAAGGGCGATCCGGTTCTATGAAAAATCCGGGTTCCGGCCGGACGGGGAGGAACTGTTCCATCCGCGCCTCGGGGCATCGGAGATCCGGATGGTTTTCGAGGGAAACGGGATGAGGATTGAAACCGAACGGCTGGTCATTACGGACTTTACCATGGATATGGCAGGGGATGTCCACAGAAATTCGCTGGATGAGGATAACCGGCGGTTTGTCCCGGACGAGGTTTTTGAAACGGAAGAGGACGCGCGGGAAGCAATCGGGTTCCTGATGTCGCAGTACGGCCGGCCTGACGGCCCGCAGGTTCATCCCGTGCTGCTCAAAGACAGCCGGGAGAATATCGGATATGTCCAGATGGCTCCGCTGGACGGCGGGGACTGGGAAATCGGTTATCATATCGCGAAGCGGTATACCGGAAACGGTTACGCCACGGAAGCTGTGCAGGCGTTCCTGCCGGTTATGGCGGAGAAGATGGGAATCCGTGAAGTGTCCGGCGTCTGCCTGATGGAAAACGCAGCGTCCAGGCATGTCCTGCTGAAATGCGGGTTTGAACCGGTCTTTGAAGGGAACGGCGACTACCAGGGGAAAAAACGGGAGGTTTTCAGGAGTATCCGGAAAATGCCGGATCATGGAATAAAGGAGTAAAGGAACATGAAAATATATTATGACGACGGAACGATCAGGGTACGCGATATGATCCGGGAAGACGCGCAGGTCCTGTACGACACCTATCTTTCGTACGGATGGCATCCGGACATGAAGACCTATGAGGACTATCTCCTGGAACAGGAGAACGGGGAGCGGCTGGTATTCATCGCAGAGTATGAAGGCAGCGTTGCCGGGATCTGCACCCTGGTCCTGAAACCGAAGGAGGGCCCGTTTGCCGGAAACGGATGGCCGGAGATCGTCGATCTCTGCGTGTTTTTCCATATCCACAACAAGGGAATCGGCAGCAAGCTGCTGGACGTGGCAGAGCAGGAAGCGTCCCGGATCGCGGATCATGTATTCCTGGCGGTCGGCGTTCATTCCGGATACGGCCGCGCACAGAGGATCTATGTCAGCAGGGGATACAACTTTGACGGCAGCGGCGTATGGTACAAGGGAAAACAGCTGGAGCAGTACGCGGAGTGCTGCAACGATGACGACCTGCTGCTGTTCATGTCCAAACCGCTCTGAAACGCGGCAGCCTGAATCAAAAGGAGTATTTATGAGCAGGATCTTTTTCATTTCCGGTCCCTGCGGGTGCGGAAAAACGACTTTTTCAGACGTATTTGCCCGGCACCTGGTCCGGCAGGAACGGAAGACGGTGTATGTGATCCACGGGGACGATTTCCATGACGGATTTATCGAACCGGAAGACAAGCCGGAATTCTTTACGGACGGGCAGGCATCCGACCCGGTCCTGTGGGAGGATATCCTGCGCTTCAACTGGGACTGCATCCTCACGACGGCGGACCGGGCGCTCCAGCAGGGAATGGACGTGGTGATCGACTATGTGATCGAAGACGAAATGCCCCGCGTACGGGAACTGGCGGAAAAGCATCACGCCGGACTGTACTACATCGTCCTGACCGCCGACGCCGGGGAAATCGAGAAGCGTATCCGGGAGCGCGGTGATACGGACCTGGTCGAAAGGGCATTGTTCCTGAAGAAAAAGCTGGAAGCCCTGCCGGAAAACCAGGGGCATCTGTACAACAATACCGGAAAGTCAACGGAAGACGCGATCCGGGAGATCGACCCGGAACAGTACGCGGTTGAATGACGATGGGGGACAACATGGCGGGCCATTATCTGTGCAAGATTGCTTCCCCGGATGAGATGCAACGGAAATGGGCATACGAGATCGACCGGAATGTTTCCGACCGGGGGAACTGGATCCTCTGGAGGGAAACCGCACTGGCAAACTTCCGGGAAGGAAGGGCCATTCCCTACTATGGCATCCTGGACGGAGAGATCATCTGCGAGGCGACGGCTGCGATTGATCCGGAACCGGCGCGGCGCAGCAGGGGACTGGTTGATGAACAGACAGCCTATCTTGAAGCATTCAGGACGAATGAGCCTTTCATGGGACAGGGATACTTTTCCAGGCTGTTCGCGTTCATGCTGGAGGACCTGCGGCGCAGGGGATACCGGCGGGTCACGCTGGGCGTGGAAACAAATGACATGAAAAACAAAGCAATCTACACGCACTACGGTTTTACCGGGTATCTGACAACGGAACAGGAAAGATACCCGGACGGGACCACGGTTGAAGTGGAATATTACGCGAAAACGCTGTTTACAGACGGGATCGGCAGCGAGGCCGGAGAAAGCCCGGAATCATGACCGGTAGCTTTCCAGCAGTTCCACGATGCATTTCAGATCCGGCGCGTCCAGGTAGTTGTATTCACCGCCGCCGTCGCCGTAGGTGCCGTGCTGGACGAGCTTCAGTCCCGCGGCTTCCGCGCTGGCGACACAGGCTTTGGAATCTCTGACCTGGAAAGCCAGGTGATGCATGCCTTCGCCGTGCTCATTCAGAAAGTTCCGCCAGGTGGAAGGCGCTTCGTTGGGCTGGATCAGTTCGATCTGCAGGCCCGGCCCCACGTCAAAGAAAGCGAGCAGGGAGTTTGCTTCCGGAGCGGGCTTCCCTTCAAATACGGTCTGCGTGACCGCATAATCTCCGCAGGGCTGCGTTTCCGGCACATCCACGCCGAGAAAAGCTGCCCATTTTTTCTTGGTCTCTTCAATATCTTTCACGATAAAACCGACCTGGGCTACCAGGTGCGTTCCGACAATACCGGCCATTTTGTTTTCCTCCTGTGTTCAGACAGATTTTTATATTTCCCTTTTCAGGGTCACAGGCGAAAGGATCCCGGGTCTTACCACACGGATCCGTCCGGGATATTTGGCGGACAGATAATCCGCAAATGCTTCGGGATCCCCCGGATTATCCCTGAACATATCCCAGTGCCCCGGGATTACTGTTCTCACGTTCAGTTCACCGGCCAGGTCGGCAGCTTCCTGGAAGGTCATGTTCCCGATCACGTTCCGGCGGTACCGTGCTCCGTCCCTCCCGTTGATCGGGAGCAGCGCGGCATCCATCTGTCCGAAGGACTGCAGCTTCGGGAGCATCCCTTCGTAGCGCAGGGTATCGCCCGCGTGCCAGATGCGGAGACCGTTTCCCTCGATGACATACTGCAGGCAGGGATACAGGCCGGTCTCCGGATCCTGATCGAGAAATTCATGCGCAGAGGCAACAGCGTGCACTGTGACATCACCTATGCGGCAGCTTTCTCCGTCGTTCAGCCCGAAGCATCTGTCCCCCGGAATCCCGTCAGAAAGTACAGCCTGCCGGTGTGCAGCGGGAAAGACAAATACCGACTCAGGACAGCAGCGCGCCCAGACCTGCCATGCAGGATGATCGATATGATCCGCATGATCATGCGTCCCCAGGAAGACGCTGACGCCGTTCATCCCTGCTGCCGGGACAGGAGGGGGAACCTGCCGGTCCAGGATGTCTGAAGCAAAATAATCCACACACAGAACGGTGTTTCCCATTTTGACCAGCAGTCCCATCTGGCCCAGCCACCAGAGAACGGCTGAACCGAACGGAACCGCGAGGTCCTGAACCTGCCGCATGAATTCATTCACCATACATACCTCTGTAATCAGCACGAATGCTTTTTGTGATTCTCTGCAATCCAGATCATACTCCTTAGAGTTCACTTGAGGTCAAGCTGCCGTGAACATTCCTGCAGACGGAATTCCGGAGAAGAGGACGGCTGCAGGGGAAGACCCGGCAGGAAGCAGGTTGCAAAATCCGGAATACATAGTATGATGATGGACAATGACAGGAAAATGCCGATGAAACCGGAAGTTGCAACCGGCAGTTGCGGAATTTTCAGCCCCGCATGATAGCATGCAACAGACCAGACGGGTACTCTGGCTTTGCCCGGAAGGGACAAAACCAAGGAGGAAATTCAAAATGATCTTAGCGGACAAAATCATGGATCTCCGTAAAAAGAACGGCTGGTCCCAGGAAGAACTGGCGGAAAAACTGAACGTCAGCCGGCAGGCCGTATCGAAATGGGAAGGAGCCCAGTCCATCCCGGATATGGGACGGATCATCCAGCTGTCGGAGCTGTTCGGCGTCAGCACCGATTACCTGCTGAAGGATGAGCTGGAACAGACGGTCGAATCACAGGAAACCACTCCGGACAGCCTGATCCGGACTGTCAGTATGGAAGAAGCAAACACATTCCTGAAGACCAAGGAGGAAAACGCAAGGCGGGTCGCCCTGGCCGTGATGCTGTGCATTCTCTCACCGGCAGCGCTGATCCTGCTGGGCGGCGCCCGGGAAGCGGGCATGATCAACTGGTCGGACAACACTGTCGGCGGCGTCGGACTGATTATCCTGATCCTGATGGTTCTTCCGGCAGTCGGCCTTTTTGTGGCTTCCTGGCAGCGGATCTCGCGGTTTGAATACCTGGAAAAGGAACCTGTGGAAACCCTGTACGGCGTGACCGGAATGGTCCGGGAACGAAAAGAAAAGTTCCAGCCTGTGCACAGCCGGCATATGATCCTCGGCATCCTGCTGTGCATCGCGTCGACGATTCCGCTGTTTGTCAGCCTGATCTTCGATGAGGAAGGGTCTTTCGTACAGGTCGCCGGACTTGCAGCCATCCTGCTGCTGGCGGCAGTCGGCGTCCTGCTGATTGTGCGGGTATCCATTATCCAGGGAAGCTACCAGATGCTGCTGGAGGAAGGGGACTACACCCGTGAAAACAAACAGAACCACGGGAAATACGGACTCATCAGCGTTATCTACTGGTGCCTGGTGACCGCGGCATACCTGGCCTGGATCTTTATCGGGGATCGCGGGAACCACAGCTGGATCCTCTGGCCGGTCGCCGGAGTCGCATTCGCCGCGGTCCTGGGCATTGCGAAAGCGCTCAGGAAACAATAAAGCGGCTGTTTGACGCACTATCTCCCGGATGATACAATATCGTTCAGCGGAGGAGGCGGACTGAAATGAACAAAAAAGCACTGAAAGATGCCGTATTACTGGCTGTGATCGTGCTGGCTGCCGTTGAAGCCATTGCTTTCCTGGTGCAGCTGATTGATCCGCAGGGCGGGCTGCTGCGCATCGACCTGAAGAATCCGGTCGTGCATGCGGTCATCCTTGCCGCGGCACTTGCAGCCGGGATGATCCGGTATGCCGGCGAAAGCTCAAAGAACAAAAGCAGCGATTAACCGCGCGGCGTCATCTCTTTTGTGATCTGAAAAATAATATGCTCTATTATGCGGAACCGGCAGTGTATCCAACTGATCCGGTTCTGTATAATTCTATGCGAAGAACAGGATCTCTATTCCGGAGGAAATCCAAACATGATGATGCCATGGAAAAAAAAGAAGCTGATCCGCAAACTGGCTGAAGCTTACGGGAAGAAGCCGGACTGTGAATACTATGCGGGGGACATGGACTGGATCCGCACCTATTACGACGGCTGCCGGACAGGCAACAGGGATCCGTTCTATGTGGATGAGACGACCTGGAATGACCTGAACCTGGATGAGGTTTTCAGGCGGATCAATGCCTGCCAGAGCACAGCCGGGGAACAGTATCTGTATTACATGCTCCGCAGGCCGGCAGACCGGAAAACGGCCGGGGAACTGAAAGGACTGATCCACCTGGCGGAGGAGCGGCCTGAGATCCGGCAGAGGGTTCAGCTGCTCCTGTGCGGGATCGGCAGGGAACGGCGTATGGACCTGGGCGCGTTCTTCCGGCCGAAAGACACCTCCCCGTTCTGGCTGGCGATGTATCTGCTGCTGGGAATGCTTTTCATCCTTTCCATTCTTACAGTGCCGCTGTTCGGGGCTCATTTTGCTGTTCTCCCGGTTATCCTGCTCGGATTCAATGCCTTTTTCCACGAATACCGCCGCAACCGGTGCGAGCATGAAATACGACGGGTGAATTACTGTGTTTCCCTGGTATGCGCGCTGCACAGGATGCGCAAACTGAGGATCCCGGAGCTGGACCGGTACCTGGCGGACGCATACGGGCATCTGGACCGGATGAAATCCGTGATCCGCTCCGGACCGGTGATGTCCGGGCTGAACGGAGACGTAATCCAGGACGCCATGGCGAATTTCCTGCTGGTGGACCTGGTTGCCTTCGAGATCCTGAAGAAACGCCTGGACAGGTATCATGAGCATTTCCTGGCTGTCCATGAAGCCATCGGACGGATTGACGCGTCGATCGCGGTCTCATCGTACAGGGCAAGCCTGGACAGCTGGTGTGAGCCCGAAATGGATTATGAATCCAAACGGCCGTTTATCCACGCGGAGGGCATTGCCCATCCGATGCTGAAGGAGCCGGTACTGAACGACCTTTCCCTGGAAAAGTCCATGCTGATCACGGGATCCAACGCATCCGGAAAATCCACATATCTCCGGTCGTCCATACTTTGCGCGCTGATGGCGGAAACCCTGTGCACCTGCATCTGCAAGTCCTATACAGGCACTCCTTTCCGGATCTACACGTCCATCGCGCTATCGGATGACCTGCTGGCCGGGGAAAGCTACTATATCGCGGAGATCAGGTCCCTGAAGCGCATCCTGGACGAGCAGAAAAAGGAAGGTTTTGTGCTCTGCGCGCTGGACGAGGTGCTGCGGGGGACGAACACCATTGAACGGATCGCATCCTCGGCAGAGATCCTGAAGGCACTGGACAAACCCGGCACGCTGTGTATGATTGCCACCCATGACGCGGAACTGTGTTCTCTTGCCGGCGAGGGTTACCGGCTGGCACATTTTGAAGAAACTGTTTCCGATACGGAAATCCATTTTGATTACAAGCTGAAACCGGGGCCGGCGGAAACCCGCAACGCCATCCATCTCCTGAAACTGATGGGCTTTGACGACGATATCGTCAGCGCAGCCCACAGCCGGGCCGACCATTATGTGAAAACCGGGAAATGGAGCGGCTGATTCCGGTGGAAAATGATCCGCACGGGAGTACCGGAAAACCGGAATCCGTGGTACTATGGGAGCCGGCGGATACCGGAAGGAATATTTAACCGGAGGGGAAAAAGATGAAGCCTTATCTGCGCAGAGTTCAGTATTATGAAACCGACATGATGGGCGTCGCCCATCATGCCAATTATATCCACTGGATGGAGGAAGCCCGGATCGACTTTATGGACCAGCTGGGTTTTCCCTATGCGGAAATGGAGCGGAAGGGCGTCCTGTCCCCGGTGAAGGCGTTCTCCTGCGAATATAAGCACCAGTGCACCTTCGGGGATGAGATCAGCATATCAGTGGCCGCCGAATCCTTCAACGGCGTCGTTATGACGATCGTATATGAGATGAAAAACGGGGCAGGCGATACGGTCTGCACCGCAAGGTCGGAGCATGTATTCCTGAACCGGGAAGGACATTTTGTCCGTATGAAACGGGAAATGCCGGAATTCTGCGCGGCGATCGAAGCATCCATGAAACAGGAGACTGCGGAGGACGGGCAAACGGTATGAAGGCGATTCTGATCAACGGACCGATGGGCGTCGGGAAAACGACTGTCGGGAAATACATCGCGGAGCGGTATCCCGGAACAGCCTTTATTGACGGGGACTGGTGTATGGATCTCCATCCTTTTGTGGGCAGCCGGGAAACCCGGGCTATGGCGGTCGACAATATCCTGCATCTGGCCGGCAATTACCGGAAATGTTCCGTGTGCCGCATGATTGTAGTGGTCTGGCTGATGGACGATCCGCAGGTTGTCCGGGCGGTTGCTGAAGGACTTTCCGGCCTGCAGTTGGATGTAAAAAGCGTGACGCTGACCTGCGGCAGGGAAGAGCTGATCCGCAGATGGAAAAACGATCACGACTGCGAGTGGCGGACGGATGATTGGCTGGACGTGAGCCTGAAATCCCTGCCGGGATTCGCGGCGATGGAACATACGATCGATACGGACGGACTTTCCGCGGAACAGATCGCGGAAAGGATCATGCAGTAAGCCGGAACGCGGCCGGATACAGCCGGCGGGACAAATAAAACGGGCGCCGAAGCGCCCGTTTTTCCTTTGCCTTACCGGTTCTTTTTCAACCGGCACAGCTGGATCATATTCAGGATGACTGCCACTGCCATACACGCCATACCGGAAGTCAGTACCCAATCCGGCGCGGCATCATTAAAAACTGAAATCAGGATCAGTACAATGGCGGCCAGCGCCAGGCACATGGCGGGGATCCGAAGCCACGGGTCCTGTTTTACGGTCAGTTTCATTTTATGCTTCCTCCGTTTCTTTGCCCAGTAAGCGCTTTTTGAAGGCCTGGACCTTCATCATGGCGCCTGTCGTATACAAAATTCCCAGGATCATGGAGCCGACCGCGATCCCGATCGTGATCCCCTGTATCACACCGGTCCAGAAGGTATCCGGCGCATCCAGGAATTCCATCCCGACATTCACAGCCAGCGCGAGGATTCCAAGCAGGAAGAGTCCCTGCACAGTTTTTGTGACGCGCTGCTTGTCTGCATTGGTGTATTCCGCAACCTGCAATACGGTTTCTTCGAGTTCCTTATTCATCTTATCCTCACTTTTCCTTTCTCCGTTGAGCATTTCCCGCAGGTCCACCTCATAGAGATCGGCGATCTCCATCAGCAGATCCAGATCCGGCATATTGCTGCCGGTTTCCCAGCGGGAGACTGTCCTCCTTGAAACATTCAGGGTTTCTGCCAGCTGTTCCTGAGTCAGACCTTTCTCCTTGCGAAGGTCCTTCAGGAATGTTCCGATCTTCTGCAGATCCATTTCGGTTCCTCCTTTCGGGTGTCAGTCTACGCAAAACGGCTTCCGGAAAACAGGACATAAAGTGAGCAAAAGCCCTGTTTTCCGGAATGAGACACACCGTGTCCCGTCCCAAACCGCCGGGACAGGGTGCGGCCGGGTCAGATCATTTTTCCTCCTTCGACCCGTACGACGACCTGCCAGTCGTCCTCGTAAACGATTGTTCCGACAGCATTCGTGTACACGATATCATACGGATGATCATACTTGTCCAGGAGCCGGACGGCGGGCGCGATCTTCTCCTGCATTTCCCCGGTGGAGGCAGTTTTGAAAAAGGTGATGACTTTTTCCCCGCTTTTGCAGGGCTCCGGTTCCGGCAGGTATTCCCTGAACCACTTATCGATGTCCCGGAAAACCTGCTCGTCTTCCGGCTTCATGATCCCGTCCAGGATCAGCCGCCAGCACATGCCAAAGATTCCCTTGGGATATTTGGTGACCCAGGAATCCTCCCGGCCCTGGATCCTCATATACCTGCATTCCATGGATCATTCCTCCGGATAAAAACGATGATTGGGGAAACGGCCTCAGAAGACCGGGAAAACGGCCTGCACCAGGATCATATAGATCAAGGTCCCGCCGAGGATGCTCAGGAGGGCGCTCCGTTTCCAGGCCTGCAGAGCGACGACCGCCAGGCCGGCGATGAGCTCCGGAGCGCCGAAAGGCGCCCTGGTCAGCACGGTATCCTTCAGGCAGTAAACCACCAGCATCCCGATGATGGCTGACGGAAGGACTTTCCCGAGATAAACGATATAAGGCGGCGTCTGCTTCCGGAACAGCAGGAACGGCAGGAAACGCAGCAGCATGGTCACGGCCGCCATCACAGCGACCAGCAGGGCGGCATGTGTATTCATACGGCATTCCTCCCCGGTTTTCCCCTGAGGAGGGTGAGTATGAATGTGATCAGCAGCATGGCCGGGATCAGGAAACCGTCCGGACCGAACAGCAGGAGGCACAGCAGCGTGGAAAGGAGCCCTGTGACCGCCGGGAGGTGCTCCCGGGTCCGGATCCACTGCTCTGTAAAGGACGCGATAAACAGGGCCGTCATGGAAAACTCAATCCCGGCGGAGGAAAACGGGAGCACCGCGCCGAGCAGGCTGCCGAGGACGCATCCCGTGATCCAGTACAGATGATTGAAGAGGGATACCAGGAAACGGTACAGATCCGCGTTTTCCTGATCCGGGGTTTCCCCGTCACAAAGAAGGGAATAGGTCTCGTCGGTCAGGGCGAAGATCAGGTACGGCTTATATCTGCCGGCGTTCCTATAACGCCCGATCATGGAGATGCTGTAGAAAAGGTGGCGGGCATTTACCATCACGGTGGTGAGGATCGCGGCCAGGATGCCGGCTCCGCCGGCGAGCAGGCCGACCCCGACATACTGCATCGATCCGGCATAGATAAACACAGCCATCGCGGCTGACCAGACCACGCCGTACCCGGCGTTCCCCAGCAGGATGCCGAAACCGATTCCCAGCACAATATACCCTGCCATCACGGGCAGAGATTTCAGAAACGCTTTTCGGACGATCAGGGATTTCATGTCTTTCCTTTCCCCGGTATGGATCTGTCCCGGCGATGAAATCACGGCCGATTATACCAGAGTTCCGGATATGAAAAAAGCCGCAGTGAACTGCGGCACAAGGAAAAAACAATCAGCACAGGAAAACGGTGAATCCCAGATCATATACGGTAATTGTCTGCCCGAAGAATTCGGTCTGTGTTCCCGAAATCTCATGGTTCAGAATCCGCAGGGCTCCGTCATGCAGTTTCCGAATGCAGGCAGGGGATAGCGGGAGATCGGCATGGGAGGGCCAGATCTCATCGAATTCACCGGTCATCTTTTCCAGCTTTTCCAGGCTGCGGACATATTCCGGCATATCCCGGCGTTCCCCGAACATGAAGATCTGCCCGTGCTCCTGGATGGGATCCCCGCTGATCAGCACCCGGCGGCTGACGTCCAGCACGGCGATGCTTCCGGGAGTATGCCCCGGCAGATGGATGATTTTCAGTTTCCTGTTCCCAAGGTCCAGTTCGTCTCCGTCCTGTACAGGGATCAGCCGGCCGCCTTTACCGGAACTGCGGTAGTTCGGTTCATCCGCCGGATGCATATAGAAGGATTCAAACCGGTCGTTGCAGCCGGTATGGTCCGCATCCGAATGGGTATTCAGCAGGAGGACCGGCAGGCCTGTGAGCGCGGTCGCGATCTCCCCGGCATGCCGGACGGTCATTCCTGTGTCGATGAGGAGCGCTTTTTCGGTTCCCTTCAGCAGGAAAAAACGTACCATTCCGTTCTCAATCCGCCAGGTATCCTCATTAACCGGGACGACCTGCGCACCATACTGTTTTCCGCAGCCGCTGCAGACACCGGTATGGACAGCGACAATATGACCGCACTCCGCACAGGTCCACTGTTTCCGTTCGTTTTCCAGGAACTTTTCCATGCCGAGGGCCCGGATGTCCCGCAGGTTCTTTCCGGGCGATTCATACAGGGGATACTTCGAAGTATAGCGGGTTTCCTTTTCCAGGACATCCGCGCAGGGATAGTCCGGGCATTCATCACAGAACTCATAGCCGTTTTCCCTGCGTTTCCGGCAGAGAATGATACCGCACCGGTTCGCACAGAAATCCGGTTTGTGCTCATCCGGTCCGTGGCAGCCCGGGCATGGATCGGTTTCGGCCAGCGCCCGTTTACAAAGGGCGCAGTCCAGACCGCAGGGAGCGATCATTTCAGCGGTGATCCCGTTTGCTTTCATTTGCGTTCCTCCATACAATGCCGGTTCGAAAGTCCCTCAGGTCAGTTCCTTCGACAACAGCCACCAGGTATCCTCCTCCTGCACAGGCTGCATATGCTCGTTCATAGCGCAGGGATCGGTCCGGCAGTCTTTGACTTTTGTTGTAAACCCCAGGCGGCGGTAAAGCTTCACATTCCGTTCTTCATCCGGCCCGACCCCGATGGTTGCCCGCCGGAAACCGCCGGCCTTCAGGTCGGCGAGAACCGTTTCAATCAGACGGGTGCCGAGGCCCTGGCCGCGGCAGTCCTCCCTGACCCGGAAGGCGCACAGGTAGGCAGTGGTGATCCCGTCCGCAAAATCCGGATCCGCTTCTATATTTTTGAAAACATACAGTTCGCCGATCAGTTCGCCGTGATGTTCGATTGCCCAGAAAACCGCGTTTCCGGAAGAGATGCTCCTGTAAAAGAACTTCGCTGTCGGAGACGCGTTCTCCGGATCCGGATATTCCCACAACGCCAGCATTTCATCGCCGGTCGCTTTCCTGATTTCCATGGTGTTCTCCCTGACCATGTTCCGTATTATTCCTCCGCAAACCGGATGACCTGCTTTTCCGCGTCCACGGCCGCGCTTACCCCGAAGGGCATGATGCAGCGGGGCATCGCGTGCCCGATGTTCAGGTTGAAGACAACCGGAAGGTCCGGACGGCCGATGACCTCCACCAGCAGCCGTTTATACTCTTCCGCAAAGGTCTCATTCATGGGCTTCCCGGCCAGCACGCCGGACACCGCGTCAAACACGCCGGTTTCCTTCAGATGCTCCAGGGATTTCCGGTAGATTTCCGGAGAGGGGAGTTCCTCGCTGGATTCCAGCAGCAGGATACGGCCTTTCCAGTCCTCCGCGTCCGGGAAGAGGTGATATTTCCGGCACAGGACGGGCATATCCGCATAGCGGTCCCCGTTGAAAAAATCATACATGGAATCGATGCAGCCACCGAGAATCTTCCCGGAAAACACCGGAGCGCCCTGCAGCAGTTCAAATCCGTGATCAGGGAGCGCAGGCAGCCGGCTGCCGACGCATTCCGGGGAAAAGTCCTCCCTTTCCCGGTACCAGACATCACTGGGAGTAATCTCCCGGATCCTGCCGGTGGTGATCAGTTCCTCAAAATACTTCCGGGTATACGGATGCATTTCCGGCCCCAGCTCGCAGATGTCCGGCAGGAAAGCCTGGCCGTAGAAGGTACGGAGCCCGACCTTGTGGAGCATCAGGTGATTGACCGTCGTATCGGAGAAACCCAGGAATACCTTATCGGTTACCGCTTCCGCCAGTTCATTGTGATCGAACAGGTATGGCAGGAGGCGGTAGGTATCATCCCCGCCGATCGTACACAGGATCATGTCGGTCTCCGGATCCCGGAAGGCCGCCAGCAGGTCCTCCGCCCGCTTTTCCGGATGGTCCCGGATGTAGTCGATCCCCATCAGCGCATGCGGCATGAACTTCACGTTCAGTCCGTACTCCTCCAGCCTGCGAAGACCGATCTCCACTTCAAACCGGACGGACGGTTCGCCGGCAAGGCCGCTTGAAAGGCTCACAATTGAAACATTCCTGATCATATTTTCATCCTCCTGTCCCGGCAAGGACAATGCTGTATCTTTATGCTTCCGGGCAGGGAACACATCCCTGCCCGGAACCGGAACGTTCTGACCGGATTATACCAGAATCCCGGACACAAAAAAAGCAGGAATCAGGGGCGGCCGATCCTGAATCCATGGTATGATTGGTAACAACCGGCTGCCGCGTTCAGGCCATTACGGACCAGGAGGAAGATGCCATGGAGCACAAAACAGACGAGCGCCGATCGGTCCTGATGATTGTTTCGGCCATGCTCATCTTCGGAACGATCGGGGTCTTCCGAAGAAATATTCCGGTTTCTTCCGCATTCCTGGCCTTTTCCCGCGGCATTCTCGGCGGACTGAGCATCCTGCTCTTTACAAAACTGAAAAGGAAAGAAAAAACGGAAAGGATCCCGTTCCGTATGCTGGCGGCCCTCGTTTTCACGGGAGCGCTGATCGGCATCAACTGGATCCTCCTGTTTGAAGCGTTCAGCCATACGACCGTGGCGGTTGCCACGCTCTGTTACTATATGGCGCCGACGATCGTTATGCTCCTTTCCCCTGTCCTTTTCCGGGAAAAACTGACCGGAAAGAAAGCAGCCTGTGCTGCTGCCGCGATACTCGGTATGGTTTTTGTTTCCGGTGCCGCGGAAAGCGGAGGCCTTCCGGACGGCAGCCTCCGGGGCGTGCTGGAGGGACTTGGCGCCGCGGTCTTCTATGCGTGTGTGGTCATCATGAACAAAAAGATCCGCGGGATCGACGCATACCGGAAAACCACGGTTCAGATGCTGTCGGCCGGGGCTGTGATGATCCCGTATCTTCTGCTGACAAACGGATTCAACGCGGACAGCTTTACACCGGAAGCGGTTTTCCTGCTTCTTGCTGTCGGGATCGTGCACACAGGGATTGCGTATGTCCTGTACTTCGGAAGCATAGACGGACTCCGGGTACAGACTGTCGCGATCCTGAGCTATATCGATCCTGTCTCGGCACTGCTGTTTTCCGCTTTTCTCCTGCGGGAACGCCTGACCGTGATGAATCTCATCGGAGCTGTCCTGATCATCGGTTCCGCGGTGGTCAGTGAGATACAGAAAACAGAAGACAAGGCGGAGCCTCAGTCCTGACGGATCAGTTCCCGCAGATCGCGGATCTTCAGGAAGGATGTTTCCACATCTGACGCCGGATTGGCGGCAATCAGGACCGGAAAGATGCCCAGGGCTGCCGCGCCTTCCAGGTTGCGCAGGCTGTCATCAATGAATACCGTTTCTTCCGCACGGACCCCGCTCTTCTCCAGCGCGTCCAGGTACATACGGCGGTCCGGCTTGAACACACCGACAAAGCAGCTGTACGTTTCAAAGGAGAAATACCCGGAAACCCCGAGATATTCCAGCTGCGCCCCGATGCTGGGCCAGGTGTCGGAGATTACCCCGAGCCTGTGCGTCCGGGCCAGCGTTTCCAGGACAACCCGGATTCCGGGATAAGGAATATAGTTCCGCATGTTCTGTGCCCGGTCCCGGGCAATCAGCCGCCGCTGTTCTTCGGAAAGGCCGAGACCCAGCTCGTCCGAGATGATGGAATAGTACCGGAAAAATTGCTCACATTCCGCTTCCACCGACGAGACCAGATGATTCTGCTCCAGGAAGCGGAGCCCGGCGTCCCGTGCCCGGCTGATCTCGTCACCGGTGCGCGCTTTCAGCCTGTCGCCGGCTTCCGCCAGGAACCGGTTCGTAAACATCCAGTCTCCTGAAGCGGGCCTGTCGAGCGTGTATCCCACATCAAAGAAGATGACTTTTTTGTCCTGCAGTTCCTGAAGCATCCGATCACCCCGCATATCATTCTCATCAGATAAACCAGATTCTAAGATGTATACAGTTATCTGTCAAAAGGAAAATCAGCCGATACGGCTGATTTTCGGTGTTATATACCTATGAAAAAAGAAACGGTTGTGGTACCATATCTGAACACACACCCGGAAGGAGGCGGTTTTACGGCACGGATGGACTCGGATATGACCGAGGGCAATATCTGGATGCATATGATCCGCTTCTCGGTTCCGATGGCGATCGGCCTCCTGTTCCAGCAGCTGTACAATACCGTGGATACGCTGGTCGTGGGCCAGTTCGTCGGAAAACAGGCGCAGGCAGCGGTAGGGTCGACCGGCCCGATCATCAACACAGTCGTGGGATTCTGCGCAGGGCTCGCCACCGGCGCGTCGGTGGTGATCTCCCAGCGCTACGGAGCGCATGATGACGAAGGCCTCAGCAAAGCAGTCCATACGACGGTGGCCCTGACCTTCCTGCTGAGCGTGATCACGACCGTCATTGGACAGCTCATCATTACCCCCATGCTGCGGTTCATGCAGACCCCGGAGGATGTATTCAGCGAATCCGGCAGCTATCTGTCCATCTATTTCGCGGGGATTACCGGTATTCTGTTCTACAATCTCGGAAGCGGCGTCCTGCGTGCGGTCGGGGATTCCCGAAGGCCGCTGTTTTTCCTGATCCTGTCCGCCCTGCTGAACACAGGACTGGACCTGCTGTTCGTACTGGGCTTTGGCATGAAGGTGGACGGTGTCGCGCTGGCCACGGTCATTTCACAGATTGTATCCGCGCTGCTGATCCTGCTGACCCTGAGCAGGGAAAAGGGAAAATACGGAATCCGGTGGCGAAAGGTCCGGATCGACCGGGAATCGCTCCGGCAGATCCTCCGGATCGGACTGCCCAGCAGCATCCAGTCCGCCATCACGTCGTTCTCGAATGTCTTTGTGCAGTCCTATATCAATTCGTTCGGTTCCGCCTGCATGGCCGGGTACGGCGTGTACGGCAAGATCGACGCGTTCGCGCTGATTCCCGTGCAGAGCATCAGTATGTCCTCCACGACCTTTGTCGGACAGAACTGGGGTGCGAAGCAACCAAAACGGGCGCGGGAAGGCGTCCGGACCGCAACGCTGATGAGCATCATCGCGACAGCGGTACTGGGCCTGCTGGTCTTTGTGCTGGCAAGGCCCCTGATGACAGTCTTTTCCCCGGAGGAGGACGTGATCGATTACGGGGTGCGTTTTATCCGCATCGTGACGCCTTTCTACCTGGCCATCTGTTTCAACCAGATCTACGCAGGCGCGCTGCGCGGCGTGGGCGACGCGACCATGCCGACGGTGATCATGCTGATCTCCTTCGTGCTGTTCCGCCAGATCTACCTGGCGGTGACCAAGGCGCTCGGCGCCGGTTTCCTCGCGGTCGCCCTTGCATATCCTGTCGGCTGGATCCTGTGCTCCACGCTGCTGATCATCCGGTATTCCCGGAGCGTGCTGGTGCGGGGAACAGGTCCATAAATCCAGACAGCTTCCGCAGCGGTCAGTCTTCCGGACGGACCGCTTTTTCTTTTGCCAGGGTCAGGATATTTACGGACATGGCAGGCGCTTCGTACACAAAGGCACGGGCTGCGCCCGAGGCCTGCAGCAGTGTATCCCGCACGTTCTCCGGGGTATCGAGGCTGTTTTCATCTTCCGCGTTTCCTGTCAGCAGGCCGACTGTGTAACCGGATCTCACATCGCAGTCGAGCGTGATTTCAACCGGTTCCTTTTCATTGCTGAAATTGACGATCTTCAGGATCACGGATTCATCGTCGTCCGTGACGACCGTACCCATTGCGGGATAGTGCGGAAGTTCAACCGTATCCACGGTCTCCCCGTTGATCTCCAGTGTCAGGTTGTGTCCGGACACCGTATACCGGAGCTGGTTGTAATCATTCATCCGCAGGCGGATTTCCTTCGGCTCCGACAGGGGCACCGGAGGGAAACTGCCCCGGGCGACGAAGGATTTTCCGCCGGACAGGATCCACCGGGAGACCTCCAGGAAGCGCATACTCCAGGGATCACAGGGGTTGGGGTTTGTGCGGTCGTAATAGGACAGCGGTTTCGGATACACCAGGATTCCCAGTGCGATATCCTTTCCTTCCTCACAGAAGGCGTCCACCTCAAAGACGCCATCCCGGCAGCCGGAATCCTCTCCCAGGGCCACCAGCGGATAGGTTTTGAAGGAAAATTCAGGCGCATCCGGATCCGGCTTCCGGAAGAGGATGATCCCACCGTCCGGAGCCTCCTCCGTGCGGGCCTGGATGCAGCGGGACGGAATCACGGGCTTTCCGTTCCAGGCGGGATTGCGGAACCGGACCCCGTCATCCCCTGATAAAGCCGGATAGCCATGAAGATCGTAATAGATTTTTCTGACTTCTTCTTCGGAAGCGACAACATCCTGTCCGCGGCTTCCGCCGAACAGGCGCCAGGCGTAATAGGACGGAATGGCAAAGCTCCTGCAGTTATCGAAAATAATCAGGTTCGGGAACCAGGAACCGTACCGGACATGCTGAAACAGAGGCGCGTAGGAAGCCAGGCGAACCTTGTCCTGGTTACGTTCCAGGCCGACCATGAACATGGCTTCGGAAACCGCGGCCCGCAGCTGTCCTTCATAAGTCTGGTTGACCGCGAATTCCCCGACGAACACATCCGCTTCCTGACGGTCGTAGCGATCATAGAGGGTAATGCTTTCGGCAAAGAATTCCGGCATGCTGTAATAATGGTCATCCGCAATATCCGTTCTGAGCTTCCGGCCGCGGCCCCGGTCGTTGGCCACGATCTTCAGGTGCGGGTAGCGTTCGAGTACCGCGTCGCGGATCATGTCAAAGCGCCGTTCATATTCCGGCCCGGAGTTCTCGTTTCCGATCTCGAGGTAATCCAGGCGGAAGGGCGCCTCATGTCCCATGGATGCCCGGACAGCTCCCCACCGGGAATCGGAGGGGCCCAGGGCATACTCGAGCGCGCCGAGAATGTCGGCGAGCATTTCCTCCTGCTCTTTTTCGTCAAAATACCGGGGCATGCGTCCCTGGCAGGTCATGCCGCAGTTGCATACATACAGCGGTGCGAGATTCAGATCCTCGCAGAGCTGGAGGTATTCATGGAATCCCAGACCGTTGGTCGTACGGTAATGCCACAGGAGCCAGTGGGACGGGCGCTCCCATACGGGACCGACAGTGTTGCGGAAGTACCATACCGTTTCCATGGAAAAACCTTCCACAATACAGCCTCCGGGGAAACGGAGGAATGCGGGGTTCATGTCCCGGAGCTTTTCTGCCAGGTCCTTCCGCAGACCATGGCCTTTAAAGGTCTCCGCCGGCATCAGGGATGTAAAACCGAACCGGATCACAGCTTCATCCGGGCAGATGACGCACAGTTCCGCATTCCGGGTGGTTCCGACAGCAGTGAAGGACGCGTCGTACCGGGTCCAGCCGCCCGGCCGGAGGGCAATCTCCGCGGAGGAATACACCCGGTCCTTTTCCCGGATGCTCAGGGAAAGGTTGACGGCTGTTTCAGTCCGGGCGAACATATAGAACCGGTATTCCTTTCCGGCTTCCTGCGGAATGCCGCAGAAGCCGGTGTTCCGGACGCATCCGCCTGCGCGGAAATCCACCCGGAGAGACACTTTGCGGTGTTCATTCAGGACCTGTTCATGATCCAGCGCCATTTCCGCACCGCTGCAGTACCAGGCGGGGACCGGCGTCGGCGGGACACCGTTATCCCTGACCCATTGATCCATTCCCTCCCCGTTATTGAACTCGTCGATCCAGCCGGTGGGGGAGACAAAGGTCCTGCCGCCGTCCTGCAGGGTGCAGCCCTCAGGCAGGAGAGAATCCTCAAAAGAACGGTTGCGGAGCATCTCCGGATAGAGGCCGCCGTCCCCGGCGTGGCTGATATCCTCAAAAAAGAGGCCGTAGAGGTCAGGCGCTGCGGGGAAACGCTTTTCACGGGTTCGGACAGTGAGCTTGCTCATGGGATCATCCTCCGGTCGGTATTCATCTGGTTCTGCTGTCCTGATTATACAGGATCAGGGCACGGAAAAGAACAGGCGGATCATTTTTTTCGTGGGAAACAATCTTTTTGTGTGATATGATAGCGATACAGATACGCACGTAAAAACAGAAAGCTTTCAGCAATAACCCGGAAAACCGCGGAACAGGAATCCGTTACGAAAGGATGTGGGGATCATGGCGATCCGTCTCGGCGACTACAGCGTCTGTTTTGACCACGGCGGGATTATCGTGGAAAAAGGAGGCAGGACACTGTATTTCAATGCCCGTCCCGTCTATGTGTCCGTCAAAACCTATGCCGCGATCAATGAATTCCGGGATATGGCGTATGAACATGCGGAGGAAAAGGAAGGCACGGCGACCGGCGAAGCACTGTTCGTGACGGGAAACGGATCGGAGGTTTTCGTCCGGGACGTTTATACCGTACAGGACAATGCCCTGAAGGTGGTCCGTCACGCGGAGGTACGGAAACGCAGCAGTGACGACCTTGGCTTCCAGACCAAGATCTCCTTATACCAGGCGGTTTCCGATGAACTGCGGGATTTTGAATACTTCAGCCCGGGGCAGTGGTACCGCAACAATGAGTACGCCGCGGATTTTGCCCTCGGGAAGGATATGGACCTGCAGTACTACTGGCGGAAGGAAACCTATTCCGGACTGCCCATGTTCGCCATGCGGCACAAAAACAGCGGGGAAACCGTTGCCATGTCGCGCTGGGCTGCCGACGCAACCCTCCCGTCCGTGGACCGTACAGCGACGGAGAACTACGCGTATGTGGACCCGCGCATGACGGTCGGCTCCTTCGGCGTCAGCAAGGCCCGGCCCGAAGCATTGACCTATACATATTACGGCCATATGATGGCAACGCCGCTGCCGGATACCGCCTGCGACGGCGTATCGATCGACTATATCTATCCGGCGGTCAACGGCCAGCAGCCTTCCCGCGGAATCGGGCCGGTCCGGACGGCGCAGCCGCTGACGAACATCACCTGGGTCCATCCCATGCAGGAGGGCTTCTGCCAGGATTATGCGGCAGCCGTTACCTTCGGATGCTACAGGGACTTCGGTTCCATGATGCGCGGAACCTGGCGCGAGGTATACCCCCGGCTGAAGGACCGCCTGTTTGAAGTTGACAACGCGCTCCTGTTTGACAATATGATGCGCTTCCTGAAGGAGGTTACCCGGCAGTTCGGGGAGGCCTGGGGAACGCCTTTCGTCGCGCAGCTGCCGGACTTTGACCCGAACTCCTTCTCCGCGGAGATCGGATTTGTGGGCCAGCAGGCCGGTATCGGATACCAGCTGCTCCGCTGGGGCAGGCTGGAGGGTGACGCGGAGGCAGTTACAAAAGGACTGGGCATCCTGGATTTCTGGGCGGATCATACGATGACCGACGCCGGATATCCGCGGCTGTGGGTGCACCTGTCCACACACCAGGATGAACCGCAGCCGCTGTGGGTGCGGCAGATCGGCGACGGCCTGGAAGCGGTCCTGGACGCTTATGTTTTCGAAGCAAAAAGGGGAATCTTCCATGAGAACTGGATGGATTACTGCGTACGCACGGCAGACTGGCTTGTGAAGACCCAGAACGGAGACGGAAGCTTCTACCGCTCATACCGGGATGACGGCTCCTGCTGTATGGACTCCAGAGCAAGCACGCAGTGCGTGGTCCGGTTCCTGGTGCAGCTGTATCTGGTGACAGGAAATGAGGAATACCTACAGGCGGCGCTGCGTGCGGGCGAATGGTCCTGGCTGAACCAGTACAAACTGTTCGAATACAGGGGCGGCCCCTGCGACACATCGGATATCCTGGACAAGGAATCCGGGATCTATGCCATGTTTGCGTATATTGCCCTGTTCGATGTGACCGGCGACCGGAAGTGGCTGGAGGCCGCATGCGGCGCGGCGGATTACACGGAAACATTTACCTTTGTCTGGGATTTCCCGGTCCACAACCCTTATCCGGCCCATCCCTTCAACCGGAATCATATCAGCGGGCAGAGCAATGTTTCCGTGGGCATGGCCGGCGGAGATATCTATATGGCTGCGTGCAGCTACACATACTACCGCCTCTGGCTGCTGACCGGGGATCCGCACTACTGCGATTTTGCAGAATTTCTGAACCGCAACTGCAAGCAGGCGAACGATGCGGATGGCAGCTGCGGATACCGGTATCCCGGGCTGGTAAACGAAGGTGCCCATTTCGGCGAGCAGGAATACCGGAGCCGGTATCACTGGCTGCCGTGGTGCACATTCGTCGAAGTGGATCCTGCCTCACGCTTCATGGACACCTTCGGCAGCCATGAGATCGCGGAGATCGAAAAGCTTCCCCTGGAGGAGCGCCGGCGCCGGAACAGGATCTATGACCATTACGCACCCGGCAGGTGAGGAACCGGACCGCCTGTATGAATAGACGAAACCGGGAGTTTACAGTACAATAAGCCTAACCGTTCTGAAAAAAGGAGTGACTGCCTGTGGACAGTATCCGGATCGCCGATACCACCCGGGAAGAACGTGAACAGATTGTCGCGGAATCCATCGGGAATATCTCAGGACTGTGTGACGGCTGCAGTCCGGGGATTATTGAAATGTACCAGGACTACATTGACGGGAAGAAGGAGCTTCGCGAGATCAACGCGGAATTCCGGACCGGAACTGTTTCCGGAGCGGAGAAACCGGCTCCCGGAAGCTGTGAATGGCAGAACTGAAGAACAACACACCGGAACAGGAGAAGAATATGAAACTGAAGACCCTGCCGTACGACCTGACGGTCTGCAAACTGTGCCCGGAGACAAAGGCGGATCTTTCCGCTGATTTCTTCTGTCTCATGAAGACGGATGAGGAGATCTCGCTGGTATGCCGGACAGAACAGACTCCAGCGGAAGCTGCGGTCCGGGAGGACGGATGGCGCGCTTTCCGGATTGAGGGAGTGCTGGACTTTTCCCTGACCGGCATCCTGTCCGGGCTTTCCGGGATCCTGGCGGAGAACGGGATCGGGATTTTTGCGGTATCCACCTATAACACAGACTATATCCTGGTAAAAGCAGAGAACCTGGGAAAAGCCATGAACGTGCTGCGGGAAGCGGGATATGAAACGGACAACGGCTGACCGGAAGGAAAGCCTGACGGAGACAGGAGGCCCGGAATGATCGAAGAACTGCTGGAAAAGGAATACCGGGTAATTGATATTCTCCCGGAGCAGGTTCCGGCCGGAAGTCCGGGGCAGTATTTTGCGGTGGAGGAATACTTTCTCAGGAAGTCGGCGCTGGCGGAGATTCATCGCCGTTTTACCCGCCTTCTCCTGAAACTGAACTGCTATTCGGATTTCCAGGTCAGTTTCGCGGATGAGGATAGTTTTACCCGCAATCCGGCTCCGGAGCTGCTGGACGCCTGGATCAACGGGGAACAGAAGGACCTTTGCATCCTGCTGCCCGGGGAAGACGCCCTGATTACGCTGAACCATGACGATTTCTATATGACGCTTTACCATCCTTCAGCGGTGCTGCTGGAGCGGACGGAACGGCTGGCTTCCGCGGAAGGCCTGTTTGTACGGCGGCCGGGCAAACCCGGAGCAGAACCAGCAGGGACTGAAAACAGTTGAACCGGGAGAAAACGCAATGAGCGAACGGAAACAGGAAACAGGATTCCGGCCGGCAGCCGGACTGAGCCATGCCGCAATCCGCACACACAGTATCCAGGACAGCATCCGGTATTACACCGAAGTCCTCGGACTGCGGGAGGCTTTCCGCATGTACGGGGAAGACGGTTCCCTGGCGACGGTCTATCTGTTCCTGGCACCGGGACAGTACCTGGAACTGTTTTCCGGCGGCAGCCGGGAAGGCATCACAGGACCTGACGTGGCCGGATTCTGCCATCTGTGCCTGATGACAAAGGACATCCGGGAATCCTACGAAGCGGTCCGGCAGGCGGGGGGACCGCTGGATTCAGAAATCCGGACAGGAAAATCCCGGTGCCTGATGTTCTGGACCCATGATCCGGACGGTACACAGATCGAGGTCATGGAAATGCCGCCGGAATCACTGCAGGCGCAGGCGGACCGGCGGCTTGAAGGAGCCTGCGGTTTTCGGCCGATGAGGCGGTCCGGACAGCAGATCAGTGCGGAGGAATGCACCCGGATCCTCCGGGAGGAAAAACGAGGTATTCTCTCCATGCACGGTGAGAACGGCTATCCTTACAGCATCCCCATGAACCACTGGTATGATCCGGAGGACGGGAAGCTGTATTTCCACGGCGCGAAGACCGGGCACAAGATCGACGCGATCCGGACGGACAACAGGGTCAGCTACTGCGTACATGACGCCGGCTGGCGGAAAGAAGGCGAATGGGCGCTGAACATCCGCAGCGTCGTTACTTTCGGGCGGATCAGCCTGGTGCGTGACGAAGAGAAGGCCAGGGAGATCTGTACCCGCCTCTGCCGAAAATTCACGGAGGACGAGGAATATATCCGGAAAGAACTGGAGAGTGCTCTTCCCAGGGTACAGTGCCTGGAACTGACTATTGACCATATGACCGGGAAACTGGTCAACGAATCCTGACCCGGAGGAACGAAAACAGCCCCTGCGATCTGCAGGGGCTCTTATCTATCAACTGTCGTCAATTCCCTTCCGCCTCAGTTTCTCCGGAAGGGCGGCTGCGCCGCTCCATCTTTGCCGCTCCGGGGTTCACCAATTTCCATGAGCGCCTCCGACGACCGCTGCCCGGCCACGAACGGGTTCCTGTCACCATATCACGGGATCTCTTCTCCGTTTTCCACCTCCGTTATTCTGTTCACTTCCTTGTTTCTGGCTATATTATTGCACACTTTATTACGCTTGTCAACACTTTTTTAACAAATTTGTAAAAATATTTTTTTAATTCATGGTTTACAGATCTTCTTCATCCTGCATGCGCGTTTCACTGTTCAACCAGGCACTGTATCCGGCCTGGGCTTCCAGGCTTTTCTTTTTCTCCCTCCATGCATCAATATCCGCGCAGATCGCCAGCATTTCATCGACGATCATCTCGACGGAGGCCGGTTTTGCCTTATACAGGTAGGCTGTCATCCGGTCGATCGCTTTCGGGCTTTTCAGCTGCCCGGCCAGCAGACCGGCAAATTCTTCCGGATATCCCAGCGACGCGACCGCTTCCGCGAGCCGGTCCCTTGCCTGGGTCCAGATCCACTGATTCTGTGACATAACCTGTTACTCCTTCCGGCATTTCTGCAGGATCCGCTGATAGGCAATGACCAGGCCGATTGTGATCACAACCGTCCCCAGGATGCTAACGACAAACAGGGCGTGATTCTGTTTCAGGAAAAGGAACGGAATGCCCAGCAGTTCAAACAGGACCGCATACACAAACCAAAGAACCGCCACGGAATGATTGTATTTCCGGACGTCCTTTACTTCCGGGGGCTTTACGCCGGAGAAAAAACTGACAGGCGTTCCTGAATTCCATGCCCATATGCCAATACCCAGCAGCAGGAAGGTTATGGAACTCCAGATGATAAAACCGATCAACATAGCGTTTGTCCTTTATTCGTTGTCAATCCAGTAGCGGCATACGGGTTCCGGATCATCCTCCAGCCGGACAATATTCTCCAGGACGCCTCCGCAGTTTTCCGCCGTCCTGCGGGAAGCGGTATTGCTTTCATGGACGCCGATCAGCACCCGGCGGATATTTTTTACTTTTGCCTGCTCCAGCGCCAGGCGGAGGGCCTGTACCCCATAACCTTTCCTGCGCTCAGAAGGACGGATGCCGTACCCGATATGCCCCCAGGAGCGGAACCCTTCCACGGTCAGATAATGCCGAAGGCTGACGGCACCGACCAGCCGGCCGGCTTCATCGATTACAAAATACGAAGTGGTTGAGGCGTACCCTTCCGCCGTGATCCCATGCTCACAGTTGTCCAGCATCCGGACAAAGCGCGCGAACGCTTCCATGTCCGGGAACGGGGTATCCAGGAACCATGGGGCGATCCGGGTGCCGCTTTCACACCATTCAGCCATCATTTCATTATACTGACCAAAGTATGTCAGGTCAGGCTTTACCAGAAACAGTTTCAAAACCCGCTAATAACTTGTCAAGCCTTTTTTCAAAATCTCTTTCAGCTTTGAGAAGGCATATCAAAGCAGGCCACCCTGTACATTGTACCAAGCCAGCACTCAATTGCAATAATGAACTTG